>ERZ1292632.763-Hain-H43-01um-R2-763-length-35277-cov-7_pt1 | contig 35277 bp, 40 predicted proteins | sample MGYA00564407_ERZ1292632 | MGnify/ENA primary metagenome ERZ1292632 (study PRJEB36523, sample SAMEA6512637) | groundwater metagenome | collected 2019-01-08 | study: AquaDiva: Metagenomics assemblies of 32 groundwater samples | reverse complement strand
TAAATTTGAACTACTGTCAATAACCCAATTCATCGAAGTTATTTGCCCGTCGTGGATTGGTGAGATAGAAGTGTTGAAACTATTTAGTTTTTCTATCTTTACTAAAGCCCCTGACTCATTCATATCTAAAACAGTTATTGTCATATTATTGAAATTGTCTACATAAGTTTCGTTTTCTAGAAGCATACTAAAGAAAATTGAATAGTCTTCAAAACCCTGCCCCCACAATGCAGCATTTGGATGCGCAGTAATTACTAAGGTAGAAGAAAAATAAGGTGCTACACCATCAGGATATAACTCCCTTCCCCCCAATCGAATGAAAATTGCCTGATTAATTTTAGAGAGATTTAAACCATAAGTGGATTCATTATCATTTTCTCCATCATAAAAATCATAACCCCCAACGGTCCCTAAATAGCCGAGATAGTTTCGAATATTTGTTCTATACTCCAAATAGTAATAGGTAAGGTTTCCAAAATAGGAAGAAATTGGTTGATTACCCCCAAAATAATTTATTATTACATCTGAATTAATATTCCAAGATATAGGGATTTTAACACCCATAAGATTACTATCCTCTTCAAGAGGAGAAATATAAAATATTCCTTCTGTAGAATCAACAATTTGAGATTCATTTAACCACCCAGTTACAAGTTTATTCCTTAAACTATAAGGCCCTATGTATAAGGCATTCCCCATAACATCATATAAATCACCGTACAGATTTAGTAAATAACACTGAGAAGTTAAAGATTCTCTATAGGGAAATTCACCACAAGAAAAAGTTCCGGAATGAAGGAGCCCAAAATTATGACCCATTTCATGAACCAATGGCCCAAAGGTAAGAGACGTATAATCTGTTTCATCGTATTTTCTATTCATCCACAATTTGTAAAGATCAATTTCCCCATCTTCAGTATTTAAAATAACTTTGCCTAAAGTGGCCGCCCCCACATAAAAAGTACATGAAGTAGAAGGATGATAAACTACAATTCCATCATAATTGTTAAAATCAACAAAAGGATCAACTTGTTGAATAGCATAATCCATAAAATCATAAGAGTAGCAAAAAGAATCATTAACAACAAATTTCTTGACAAAACCAGCTTTTATATTGGCTTTTCCATAAGATATATCATTCATCCAATTACTAGCTAAAGGGAATCTAGCATTTATAAAGTTAGTCTCATTAAATTCATTAAACTCGCTTTGATTTACAAGATAAACAATAACATATTTTTGTTCTCCTAGTGTTGCCGGCCAAGGAGGCAATTCATCCCTTGAAATTCGATTCAAAGAATCAACAACAATTTTATTTTCAGAAAGAACTCCCTTAACATTTATTTCATCTTTTATCACAATAGGTTCTTGATTATTATCAAACTTCAATTCATATCTCTTCCCATCAGCATTCAAGTAATACAAATAATCTGCTTTGTTATTTTCAAAATCATCAACAACAATTGTTTCCAAAGTTCCAGTCAATTCAACCTCACAAACTCCCCCCTCATCCACCAATTTATCACAATCATTGTCTTTTCCATCGCAGGTTTCTGCTGTTGGAATACAAGAAATTATTTTTGTCTGAGTTCCAGAATCCAAACTCTTTGAAGCAATTGGAGCAATACTTTTTATCGCATTCCCAACACTTCCTTGTGCAATAATCATAAACTCAAAAACAATAATCGCAGCAAGAATTAAATTCAAAACCCTTAAAGGATGCCTTTTCCTCAAACTCTTCTTCATAGCTAATATAAATTATCTACTTATTTAAGTTTATTTATTTCCATGTTTATTGAGAAAATTGGCCTGAAGCAAATACCTTTATACTGCTTATAGAGTTTTTCAGAGAGCATGAATTTTTCCTTGGGCTTATATTTTTCAACAAAACTGGCAAACGACTTTGCAATTTTTGGCTTGATTAAATCTGATTTAATTTCAATAGGGATAACCCTTCCCTTTCTCTCTAAAACAAAATCTACTTCTGCTTTTGCCTTGCTCCTCCAGTATTTAACATCCATGTCCTTCTTAAAAATTTCAGAGGCGGCAAAATTTTCATAAAGCACTCCTTTATCCTGCCTGTTTTTCATATTTTCAAGATTTTTTATAATAATATTTCTGAATCCATTATCCAAGAAAAATATCTTGGGGGCTTTGACAATTTCCGTTCTTTTGTTTGTATGAAAAGGAAGACTTCTTAAGCAGATGAATGTTTTCTCTAAAATATTTAAATTCTCAAGCAAATCTTTGTGCTTAAAACCGCTTATGGAAGAAAGCTCGTTATAATTCAGAATGTTTCCTATTTGCAGAGCCAATGTGTTGATAAGTCTGCTTAATTTATAATCTTCCTTAAGATTAAGAATTTCTTTTATTTCTTTCAAAAAATAAGTGTTGTATATATTTCTTAAAACAATTTCTTTTTCTTCTTTATCATTAGATAGGATTACTCTAGGATACCCTCCATAAATGCAAAATTCATTAAATAAAAGGAATATTTTTTCTATAATTGGCACTGACAATTTTCTTTTTAAATAAATTTTTTCATATATTACTGGCTCTTTATAGCTAAGAAATTCTTCAAAAGAAAAAGGATAAAGATTAAAAACAAATATTCTCCCAACAAGATATTTTATGCTTTGGATTGAAAGCTCTGACACAGAAGAGCCGGAGATGATAACTTTCGTCTTATAATTGTCGTATAAATATTTTAAATGTTTTCCGCCATCTTTTGCGTATTGGAATTCGTCAATAAACAAATAGTCGTATTTTTTAACATATAGCTCTATAAAAGATTTCAGATCTTCATTAAACATCTCAAGAGTTTCCCTGTCTTCAAAATCAAGAAAAACGCCATTTTTTAGATCTTTGAAGATATTTTTCAGCATTGTTGTCTTTCCGCACTGCCTCGGCCCGACAACGGCGATAATCTCTCTATCTTTAAGCTGCTTCCGAATTTTCTTTTCTAAAAATCTATAAATGTACATTTTATCCCGGCTAAAATTTATATTTTATTAATATTAGTAGACATCCCTTTATAAATCTTTCTTTCGACAGAAAAGATTACTCAACAAATAAAACACCTAAAAGAACCAGGCTAAAAGCATTAAATATACTTGATTTCCTCACATTCTTCTTCATTATAAACCAAAATAAAATAACTATAAAAAACTATTCAATACTCATCCCAGCTTTTTATTTTTAAAAAACCACCATTGTTTTTTTCCAAACACTCCACAAAAAGTTTTGCAACGTTTAAATCTGTAATTAAAGGAACTCCAAAGTCAACAGCATTTCTTCTTATCTCATAACCCGCACTAAAATCTTTTTTCTCATCAGTTGGAAAGTTAATAACAAGATCCACCTCTTTTTTTCTTATTAAATCAATAACATCAGGATGTTTTCCCTCTCCAACTTTAAAGACCCTTATGTTCTGAATCCCATTATTAATTAAAAAGGCAGAAGTTTTTTCAGTGGCGTATAATTTATACTCAATATCGTAAAGTTTTTTTGCGCATTCCAAAAATTTTTCTTTCTTAGTGTCTCCGCCAATAGTCAAAAGAATATTTTTCTTTGGAAAAATAAAGCCGCTGGACAATATTGATTTCAAAAAAGCCTCGTCTAGATTATCTCCAAAGCAGGCAACTTCTCCTGTGCTTGCCATTTCAACACCTAAAACAGGATCAGCTCCCTTAATTCTTGAAAAAGAAAACTGCGGCGCTTTAACAGCAATATAATCCATATCAAGAGTACTTCTTGGTTCTTTAACATTCTCACCCATAATAACTCTTGTTGCTATTTCAATAAAATTAATTTTAGAGGCTTTTGAAACAAATGGAAAACTTCTAGAGGCTCTTAAATTGCATTCAATTACCTTAACATCATTGTCTTTTGCCAAAAATTGTATATTAAAAGGTCCCGTAATATTCAGAGCATATGCAATTTTTCCTGCAACATCTTTGACTCTTCTGACAGTCTCCAAGTATAAACGCTGAGGGGGAATAACAATTGTTGCATCACCGCTATGAACTCCTGCATTCTCAACATGCTCAGTAATGGCACTAACAACAATTTTCCCATTTTGCGCAACACCATCAATCTCAATTTCTTTAGCCCCGGATATAAACTTGCTTATCACAACAGGATATTCGCTAGACAATTTAGAGGCTTTCTCCAAATATTTTTCTAAAGAAACATCATCATAGGCAACATTCATTGCAGCACCGCTCAAAACATATGAAGGTCTTACCAAAACAGGATAGCCGATAGAATTAGAAAATCTTTTAGCATCCTCTATAGTTACTAACTCTTTCCAAAAAGGCTGATCAATTTCAAGTTTCTCCAAAAGCCGTGAAAACTTATGTCTATCTTCCGCATTATCAATGTTTCCAGCGCTAGTCCCCAAAACAGGAACCCCATAATTTGAACATTCAACAATTAGATTATTTGGAACCTGGCCCCCAACAGAAAACACAACACCGAGAGGATTAATTTTTTTGCATATTTCATAAACATTCTCGTAAGAAATCTCATCAAAAAATAAAAAATCAGATTCATCATAATCAGTGCTGACAGTTTCAGGATTGTAATTTAAAACACTTGTCTTATAACCCATTTTCTTAAGCGTTTTTATGCAATTTACGCAACACCAATCAAATTCAACACTGCTGCCAATTCTATAAGTCCCAGAACCAAGAATTAAAATCAAGTTTTCATGACTAATTTTAACATCATCCTCAACAGAATTATAAGTCGTATAAAGATAATTCGTCTGCGCTGGATATTCTGCAGCAAGAGTGTCAATTTTTTTTATAAAAGGGAAGATATTATTTTCATGCCTGAAAGAAAGAATGTCTTTTTTTAGTGTATTTGTAATCAAAGAAATCTGCTTATCAGAAAAACCATATTTTTTCGCTTCAAGAACACTTTCCTTGGAAAAATTCCCGCTTAACTTATTTTTAACATCAAAAATATTTTTAATCTTATGTAAAAACCATTTGTCTATTTTAGTCAGCTCGTAAATTCTTTCAATGCTCCATTCTTTATTTACAGCCTGTGCAACTGCAAAAATTCTTTCGTCAGTGGGATTTTTTAATTCTTCTTCCAAATTCTCAAAGTGTATGTCATTGCAGCAAATTCCATGCCTCCCTAAATCAAGCATTCTAATTGCTTTTTGCAGCGCTTCCTCAAATTTTCTTCCAATTGCCATTACTTCGCCAACACTTTTCATACTACTCCCAATATGTTTAGATGCCTTGGTGAATTTATTGAGATCCCATCTTGGAATTTTAACAACGCAATAATCCAAAGCAGGTTCAAAACAGGCTTTTGTAACTTCAGTAACTTTATTTTTTAATTCTATTAATGAGTGTCCTAAAGCCAATTTAGCCGCAATATATGCTAAAGGATAGCCTGTTGCTTTAGAGGCAAGAGCAGAACTCCTTGACAACCTTGCATTAACCTCAATAACTCTATAATCGCTGTTAAAAGGATTCAACGCAAACTGAATGTTGCACTCACCGACAATTTCAAGGCTTCTTATAACTTTCAAAGATAAATCTCTCAGATTATTATATTCCTCATTGTTCAAAGTCTGCGATGGAGCAACAACAATGCTTTCTCCAGTATGAATCCCCAAAGGATCAAAATTTTCCATATTACAGACAGTAATGCAGTTATCATAACAATCTCTCACAACTTCATATTCAATTTCCTTCCACCCATACAATGATTCTTCAATTAAAATTTGAGAGCTGGAGCTTAATGCCTCTATGATATTTTTTTTAAATTCATCTTCGGTTTTGCAAATGGCTGAACCCAATCCCCCCAAACTGTAAGCACTTCTTATAATAACAGGGTAACCAATTTTTTCCACAGCATACATTGCATCATCAAAACTAGAAGCAGCTATGCTTTTAGGAGTCTTTACATCAATTTCATTTAATGAATCAACAAACAATTTTCTATCTTCTGTTTTTTTTATAGTATCAATGCTTGTTCCCAAAACTTTAATGTTATGTTTCTGCAGAATATTTTTATTCCATAAATCCAAGCCGCAATTTAAGGCAGTCTGACCTCCAAATCCTAGTAAAATTCCTTCTGGTTTTTCTTTCTCAATGATATTTTCAACAAAATCACATGTCACAGGGAGAAAATAAATTTTATCAGCAAGATTTTCATCAGTTTGCACTGTAGCTATATTTGGATTAACAAGAACAATTTCAATTCCCTCTTCTTTCAAGGCTTTTATTGCCTGACTCCCAGAATAATCAAATTCTCCTGCTTCTCCGATTTTCAAAGCGCCACTCCCTAATATTATAACTTTTTTTATTTTTTCCATTTTATTCGAGTTCTCGCAGTTCGTTGTTTTTGGGAACCTTTTTTAAAAGGTTCAATTTTTTAACTTCCTTTAAAAAAACATCAAACAAAAATTCAGTATCCCTTGGTCCGGGATTTCCTTCAGGATGAAATTGGACGCTGAAAAACGGCTTTTCTTTATGTCTTATTCCCTCATTTGTGCCATCATTGGCATTAACAAACCATTCTTCCCAATCGTAAGGAATATTTTTCGCATCTAAAGCAAATCCATGATTTTGCGACGTAATATAGCATCTTTTTGTTTTCATATCAATACAAGGCTGATTGCTTGACCTATGGCCGTATTTCATTTTGTAGGTATCCATTCCAATGGACAATCCCAAGAGCTGATTTCCAAGACAAATTCCAAAGATTGGTTTTTCTTTATGCAAAATTTTTTTAATGTTTTCAATTGTCATTACGCACTGTTTTGGATCTCCAGGCCCGTTAGAAATTATTATTCCATCATAATCCAGAGAACTAAAATCATAATCATAAGGAACTCTTATAACTTTAACATTTCTTTTCAACAAACATCTTATAATATTATTTTTAACACCGCAATCGACAACAATTATTTTTAAATCTCCATTTCCATATTCAGCAACCTCTTTTATTGAAACTTCCTTGACAATATCAATTTTATTTGGGTCGAAAAAATATAAATTATTTTTTATTTTTATTTTTGCAAGCATCGTCCCATTATCTCTGATTATGCTTGTTAATGCTCGAGTATCAACCCCAAAAACACCAGGAATTTTATTTTTCTTAAGCCATTCATCCAAACTTACGGAAGAATTCCAATGACTATGATTATGACTTAAATCATCAATAACTAGAGCAGAAACTTGAATTTTATCAGATTCAAAATTTTTTAATAATTCATTTTCAATTTCTTCTCCCGGAACCCCATAGTTTCCAATAAGAGGATAAGTTAAAACCAAAATCTGCCCCTTATAGCTAGGATCAGTCAAACTTTCAGGGTAACCTACCATTGAGGTGTTGAAAACAATCTCGCCAGAAACATCTTTCTCATGGCCAAAAACATTTCCCTTAAAAGAAATGCCATTTTCAAGAATAATTTGGACCTCTTTGTAATTCTTCATTAAAATATAAAAAAACTTTAACATTATTTAAAGATATATGTAAAAAATGTGCAAAAACACACAATTAGCTATTCATATCAAACTCTTCTATAACCTCATACGTTGGTCCTTCTAGAAAAAGCTCTGATTTCATTAAATTAAAACTCTTAACCTCAAATTCAACATTTTTTATCTTAACCTCTTTCAAAAATTGCAAAAGAGCTTTTTTATCTTTAACACTCTTTACTCTTGAAATAGTTACATGACCCATGAATCTAAATTCTTGTTTGAAATGCTCTTTCAAACATTCATCAATTTTCTTTTGAAGTTCAAAAATTTCTTTTCCATCTAGCTTTATCCAAATTATCCTAACAAAATCCTCTGAAAAAACCCCAGTTTTTCCAAGTTTAACTCTAAATTTATCAGCTCTTATCTCCCTTAATTTTTCCTTAATTCTATTCAACTGTTCTTCATCAACCTCTCCTAAAAACTTCAAAGTCAAATGAAGATTTTCACTCTCAGTCATTTTTCCTTCAAACAATTTTCTTTCAGAGATTTTATTTTGAATTCTTTTTATTTCTTCAATTGCCTCTTTAGATAAAGGAATTGAGATGAATACTCTCATTTTATAAAAGTTCAGCCAAAATCTTCGCCCCTAATTTTACGGTTAAATTATCCTTATCAAGAGAAGGGTTTATTTCAACAATATCAATCGCTTTAAGGTTTTTCATCTTATTCATTCTCTGAATAATGTAAATTAACTGCCTTGAAGTCAAGCCTCCTGGCTCTTTATAGCCTGTTCCTGGTGCAAAGGCAGGGTCAACAACATCCACATCTATGGATAAATAAAGCTCTTTTTTATTCGCAAATTCCATTATCACTTCAGAAGTTTCTTCGAGATTCTCAAGTATCTGATTTACTTTAATAATCTTAATTTTATTCTCAGAAATAAACTTCAGTTCATCAACGTAAGAGTTTCTGACTCCAACTAAGAGAACATTTTCACTTGGAAAGCCTTCTTCTATAAGTCCTCTAAGCCATTCTTCATGTGTAGGAAAACCCTTAACAGGTTTCATGCAATCAGGATGTGAATCAAAAACAATAAGGCAGGGTTCTTTGCCTATAACTCTAGAATGTTTCAAAAAGGCTTTAACAATTGAGAAGCTAATAGAATGATCCCCTCCCAAAAAAATAACTCTATTCTTATCGTAAGCTTCCAGAGCATTCTCATAAATTAACTTATTAGTTAACTCTAAATTGCCATTATCCAAATGAATTTCCTCCAAATCAAGCAGTTTTACATCTATTGGCTTTTCCTGCTCATTGGAATAAATTTCTTTTAAAGTCGTTAAAATTTCATTTCCAGCTTTTTCGCAACCCTTTGTCTTTCCCAACCCATTAATTCCTGGAACTTTTATTATTTGCATGATAATAAACAAAAAACTAGGTTTTTAAGGTTGTTGAAAAGAGATTTTGATAAAGAAAACCTTTGCTGTTTAAAAGAAGGGTTGATAAAGAAAACCTTGGTCCTTTTTATTCAGGCACTAATGCAAAAAAGCTATAATTCTTCAGCTTTGCCATCTTCTTGACATCTTCAAGATTTACAGTTTTTATCTTCTTCTCAAAATCATAAAAATCCTCAAAAAAGCCATTTATCTCCCACAACAAGAGAGAAGACATCTGCAGGACAGAATCTTCCATTGAAATCTGATAATGCCCTATAAGCTGCTCCTTGACTTCAGAAAGCTCTTTCTCACCAAGCTCATCAGCAACTTTCTCAAACTCCTTCAGAATAAGCTTCTTAACTTCTTCAATCTTGTCTTTAGTAGTACCGACATAAATCATATTGTAGGAATAATCTCTGTTTATATTAGAATTTCCTTTAACAGCATAAGCAAGGTTTCTTTTCTCTCTTATTTCAGAAAATAATCGTGAAGACATGCCTTCTCCAAGAACAGCGCCTAAAGCAAAAGCAGTATAGGCGTCTTTTTGCCCTAAATTAGGAACATGATAAGCAAACATTAAATTTGCCTGGTCGACCCCTTTTCTGGTTTCTATGCTTGAATTATTCTTCTCAACAACTTTAAATTGCGGAACACTTCCTTTCTTATTGTCAAAATTCTTCTCAGCAAAATTACACAATTCTTGGAAGTCAGCATCACCAACAACACAAAGAATCATATTATTTGGAGTGTAAACTTCTTTGAACCTTGTCAGTATCTTTTTCCTGTCAATAGAGCTCATAGTTTCATGAGTGCCAATAAGATTACTTCCAAGAGGCGCATCATAAAGAAAATTTTGAATCTTATCTGTAACATAAACTCTAGGCACATCTTTCCTCATCTTAATCTCTTCAAAAATAACTTTTCTTTCTTTGTCAATTTCCTTTTGGTCAAACAAAGGGTTTTTTACCATGTCAGAAAGAACATCAAGAGCAACACTAATGTGTTTTGAAGGCATCTTGCACCAGTAAGCGGTAATTATCTCATCAGTAAAACCGTTCAGCTCTCCGCCATTTCTCTCAATAGCTTCTGCAATCTGTTTGGCATTTCTTTTCGGAGTTCCTTTGTAAAGTAGATGTTCAACAAAATGAGAAATTCCTTTTTCTTCTGCAGATTCATTTATTCCCCCGCACCTGACTGCAAAACTGACAGCAACAATAGGAAGACTTCTTTTTTCAAGTATAACTGTCATTCCATTCTTCAAGACTTTTCTGTAAAATTCTGGCTTCATTAAACACAAAGGAAAAAATCGTTTTTAAAGCTATTTACATTAGAATCAATTATAGAAGATTATTATCTTTTCAAAAAATCTCTCTTCTTTTTTTCTTCATCTTCCAATCTAGCAAGATCCTTAACATAATATTTAGCCAAATCTTCATTTCCCTCTTCTATTGATTTTTTCAATTTCTCTTTATGTATTTCAACCTGCTTTTTAAGAGATTCAATTCCTTTTTCCAATCTTTTTTTTCGTTTCATTTTCAAGCTTTTTTAAGTAATTTTTTAGAATACTCAACAAACCCAGCACCTCTTCTTTTGTTATTTTTATGCTAGAATTCTCCTCATTTCGCACAACCCTATAGACATGAAAAAACTTCTCTATTTCAGGCTCATTTAATCCAGAATTCAAAAATAATTTTTTAATCCCTTCATTGCTAAACTGTTTGTTCATTAAAAAACATTCCATAACATAACAAACCCTCACCCTCATCATTAACGAATATACAATAGAAGAGGAGATGTTTTTATCATCCATGGAAATGAGTCCTTCGGCAATTTTTATTATTCTCTTGATATCTTCAAAATTCCAATTAAGTTTTCTTAAGTCTATTTTACTGGAATTTAACTCTTCTAATAAAATAGGATTTAGCAAAATCTTGGCTTCTCTTAAAATAGGCATAATTAGTAGAGGATAGTTTTGTATTGTTTTTTTTAATTCTTGAATTGGCACAACCCTAGCATCTACACTTTCCAAAGCATTTTTTATATTATTGTCTTTTTCCTTTGTAATAATGAGTATGTCTATATCAGAATCAATTTCTTGCTCATTTCTAGCATAACTTCCATAAAGATAAACGCCGATTATATTAGGCATAAAATCTATAAGTTTGTTTAATATCCTCTTTTTTAAGTCTGCAACACTATCTGGAAGCACAATAACAATTTCTTTCCCAAGGTATTCCTTAGGGACATAAACAGCAGCCCCATTTCCTATTTCAACAGCTTTCTTTATTAATTTCATAGTATATACACGTATATACATTATTTAAACATTTCTTTTTGCACAAAGAGATAAGTGAAAAGTTATGCCTTCTCAAAAATAATATACCTTTCACCATTAAGCTCGAAATCATCAATAATCTTGAAATTCTCATTGACAAACCTTAAAAACCAGCCCCTTTGCACAGAAAACTTTTTTCTAGCACCCAAACTTTTGGTTGCAAAGCTAACAACAATCCTATCAGTCAAGGGCATAATCTCATTAATAAGCTCTTTTGAATAATTTCTTTTAACAATCTCAAGAGAGTCTATAACTTTAAACAAGAAAACAATTCTAGGTCTGGGAGTTTTTTCAATAAGCTCCTTTAATTTTTCTATTTCAAAAAGGCTGAGATGAAAAGCTTCTCCCTTAATTTTTTCTTTCTTGAAGAAATTGTTCATAGCGTCAACAAACTGACCCATTGCCTCGACAGCAAGATAATTAATTTTATGTCCTAGCCCTTCAAAAAAGCTATAGCTAAAACCATTTATTCCCGCCCCTAAATCAATAACGCTCAGCTCTTTTTTAAGTCTGGAAAAGCTCCTAAAATAAACTTCTTTGTAAAAAGGCAATCGCTCTTTAGTTGACTTATGCTTCATGAGATACCACTCAGTGCCCTTGTCTTTTGCGGAAAAAACTTTCCTGCTTGAGAAACTGGAGAAAATTCTCCTCAGAAAATTCCTCGTCAATTTGACTTTTTGGTAATCATTGAGCTTTTTGCCTGAGAACTTTTCAAAAGCCATTTCAACATCTTTCATAGGGAGTTGGCTAAACTCCTTCTTCTGCATGATTTTTTGGATTAATTCGGATTTTTCCATTTTAATTTACAATAATTACTTTCTTTACCCTACAGAAACTTTCAAAATCTTCATAATAAATCTCACCTTTGTAAAAGACATAATCCTTTGGGTAATTTATATCGCTGGAGACTTTATCTGCTAAAATGTAAGAAGCAGATTCTGTAGAGGCTCTTATTCTTATTAATCTTCTTACCATTGAATCATTTCCCAGCTCAGGATATTTTGAAAGCTCATCAAAGAAAAACAATGCAGACCACATCTTTACAGTCAGCTTATAAATTTCTTTATCAGAATTAACTTTGTCAATTTGTTCAACTAACTGGGAAAATTCAGTGCACAAATTATGAAAAAATTCTTCATTGAAAGACTCCTCAAACCACTTATCAAACTTTTCCGCCTCTTCTAAATTGTAATAAAGAGTGACTAATCCGTTTCTGCTGACAAAAATGTGATTAAAATATCCTATTCCAGTTATTTTTTCCAATTCATAAGACTCACCTTCATACCATGCCTTAATTTCAAATAAAGAACACTCGCGAGTTAAAGCTTTATAGTATTGATTCATTAAAATTTTAAAGCATTGTTGCTTAAAAAAGATATCTTTAAATAATATATGGCATCCACAAACCAATCGCCTTTTTATAAGCAGGTAGAGGCAAAATTCCTGGCAGCGCATACAAATGAAGAAAAGCTGAAATGGCTTGAGGAAATGATAAAAGAGTGCCCAAAGCATAAAAGCTCTGAAAAAATGCTTGCTAACTTAAAAACGAGGTATATAAAATTAAAGGAAAAAATTGAAGGGATAAAAAAAGCGGGAAAATCTTCAAAAAAACAAGGGATAAAAAAAGAAGATATGCAGGCAGTAATAGTGGGATTAACAAACTCCGGAAAATCCTCTCTTCTCAATATTTTGACAAACACATCTCCAGAAATTGCTTTTTATGAACTCACAACCAAGAAGCCATTAGTTGGAATGATGCCTTATGCAGGAATGCAAATCCAAATAATTGAAATTCCAGCGCTAAAATCAGAATACTATGACAAAGGCCTTGTGAACTCTGCAGATACAATCCTCATTTTAGTAAACAATCTTGAAGAAATCACTGAGATAGAAAAAGAAATTTCTTCAAACAAAGGTAAAAAAATAGTTGTTTTCAATAATAAGTTTAATCTAGAAATTAGGAAGCTGGAAGCAACTCTAAAATCTAGAAAATATAATTTTTGCATAATAAACACTAAAACAGAAGATGTAGATGAGCTAAAAGAAAAAATATTTCAGAGCTTTGACAAAATAAGAGTTTTTACAAAAGAGCCTGGAAAACCAAAATCTGACAGGCCAATAATTCTGCATCCAAATTCAAACGTAAAAAACGTTGCAGAAAAAATATTAAAGGGATTCTCAAATTTAGTAAAAGAAACTAAAATCTGGGGTCCTAGCTCAAAATTTCCAGGACAAAAAGTAGGCCTTGCCCATATCTTAAAAGACCTTGATGTTGTTGAATTCAAGACAAGATAATTATTTTAAATCTCTAATTTTCTGGGAAATTTCCTTTAGGCGTTCATCAACATTTTGATAAATGATATAAGTCACTGAGCCAACTAGGATAATAACAAATGTATATACCAAAATTCTTTCAGGATTTAATATCCAAGCACCAACAAAAGCAAATAAAGTTCCAAGACCAGTTATCAAGAAAATATTTAACAATTGAAGATTTCTCTTATAAGATAAATCCAAGACATTCTTCTCTAAATAAAATTTAACCATTTTAATTAGAAGCTATCAATGAAATGCCAAAGGCTGCAATAGCAATACCCACTATAACCTCAACAGTATTTTCTATAAAATTCAAAGCTATATATGCTCCAAGTAAAGTTGCGCCGACACCAACTCCCATTTTCAGAGGATTAATTTTTCCCATATTCTCCTTAACAAACAAAAGTTTTTAAAATTAACTAAACAAGATAAAGTATAAAAATGCAGGTAAGCTTTAAAAGAAATGGTAAAAAAATTAGAAGAACTTACGAGAACTCAAAAAGGAATTGTTAACATTTTGCCTTTAAAGAAAGATAATCCTTTAGAGATAAATGAGTTAAAACAAAGGCTTGAGGATAATGGCTATGGAATAATTAATAAAGAAGACATCAGAGGCGACTTAAGTGGGCTAATAAGATACGGCAATGTAAGAACAATTGAAGATCATGGAAAAATGAAATATTACTTGTCAAACAAATTAGGATCGGAAAAAAGAAACCAAGGGAGTTTAAGAGGAAGTCCTCACCCTTTCCGTGACTTTTATAGAATGGTAGGAAGATGGTTCGGCTCAATATTCCTCATCTTCGGATTTGGTGTTCTCATGGCTCAGGATTTATCTCTTACAGGCGCAGTAATATCAACAGGAAAAGTTGCAGATATAACCTCTATTCTAGCAATTGCGTTAATGGTTATAGGAGCAGTCTTATTTTTCAAGTCCAATAAATAAAATTCAGTATAATTTAAATACACCAAATACTTAAAAAAAATATGAAAATTATTGAGAAAATATTTGGCTCAATATTCCTTCTTATAGGATTTGTATTCTTAGCCATTCAGGATTTGTCGCCAACAGGTGCAGTAATATCAACAAGTAAGATTGCAGATTTTGTCTCAGTAGGAGCAATAATATTGATGATCCTTGGAGCAGTTCTGTTCTTCAGGTCTCATAAAGATTAAGATATTTTTTATAAAAACCAAATACACTTGTAATTAACAACCCTATTTCCAATTTTTTCTTATCAAAGAAATAATCTCTTCAAGATTAGACGCAACAGCATTCTTTAAGTCCATTGCATGAAGGTTCCCTGCTTCAAATTCTTTCTCTAATTCATCGTAGCTGTAAAAGTCTTTATCGCCTCCAAATTTCTCTTCTCTTTTTATTGAAATCCTCCCAAACCTAGGAAACAAAATTAATTCAGAGATAGATAGTATAGGATTATTCATTACATCTCCTTGCTTGCAGTAAGCTTTGTTTATCTTCTTTATAATATCTTCTTGAGAATCTCTTATTGAAATAAAGCTTTCTTTATCAGAGCTTGACATTTTTCCTCCAGGTCCTTTCAAGCTTGAGATTATTGGAGTGTAAAGATAAACAGCATCTTGCAAATTTATTTCTTTTCCCTCATCAACTCCCAACATATAAATCTTCCTCTGGTCTAATCCAGCTACAACAAAATTAACTCCTAAGCTTTTAACATCAGCTATCTGCATTAAAGGATAAATAATCTGGCTTATCTTTGCATTTTCAACATCTCTGGCCACCTGCTGCATTGCTCTAACCCCCCTATTAACCGTAACTTTCAGTGTGAGTTTTAAAACATCGCTGATATACTCTGGCTTCATTTCATAGCTGGTTCCTTTTATAAACTCTGCATCCAACCCTGCAGCCTTAAGGCCTTTTTCCCATTGCTTAACCTGGTTCTTGACAAAATCCCAATCTCCTTTTTTATTCAGCCACGTATGCCAATCAGCTAAAAGAATCTTAACCTTAATTCCCGCTTTCTGCAAATCTAATAGTTTTGTTATAGTTACAAAATGCCCTAAATGAATCTCACCACTGCACTCATACCCACAATAAACAACGCCTTTTTTAATAAATTCAGAAATAAACTTATCATTAACTATCTCAACACAATTCCTCTTTATCAAAGTGATTTTCTCTTCATCCTTCAATTTCATAATTAAAAAAGAATCTTTCAATTATTAAAACTTTCTAAGAGCTATTTTTTATTAGGAAGCGCCAATAAAAAAATGCCTGCTGCCACAAGAATAACGAACAATATAGAATTTACGCTACTCCCTGTTTTTACCCAAAGCAAAGCAATGGCAGTCAACAACGCTCCTAAGGCCTTAAACACAAGCAAAGAATGTTTATTTCCCATCATATAAAAAAGAATTGAGGATTATTAAAGCTTTCTAAATTAAGTTAAAATAATTTATTTAGAAATTATTTTACTTTTATTACAGTAATGAAAATTTATTTTGTTAATCTGAAAAAAATGACTTTAAGGTAGAATACAATTTATCTATTAATATTTTCCATCAGCAAAATTATTTTTAACTGTTAAACCCTGTATAAATATGCTTATAGAGATAATTATTGCTCTTTTAACAGGCATCTTCGCTGGCACAATCACAGGCCTTCTGCCAGGAATCCATATAAACCTCATAGGAGCAATTCTCGTTTCAGCATCAATAAGTGTTTTATCAGGTATCACTCCTATTTATTTTGCAGTTTTTATTGTTGCCATGTCCATCACACATTCTTTTCTTGATTTTATTCCCTCTATTTTTTTAGGATGTCCTGAAGATGGGACAGAGCTCTCAATTCTTCCAGGCCACCATCTTCTCAAAAAAGGAAGAGGGTATGAGGCAGTGATGCTAACTGCTTACGGCGGTCTCTCCGCAATATTAATTTTATTGATTTCTTCTGCACCTTTAACAATCTTAATACCTAAAATTTATCCGTTAATAAGCAAATTTATTCCTTACATCCTTATTCTTATTTTAATTTTTATGATATTTTCAGAAAAAAACAAGTTTTCAGCTTTGCTAGTAATCTTTTTAACAGGTATTCTTGGTTATATAGTTTTAAATTTAGAGTTAAAAGAATCTTTGCTTCCTTTATTAGCAGGACTTTTTGGCGCCTCTTCTTTGATGATAAGCGTAAGCTCAAAAACAAAAATTCCAAAACAAAAAATTTCCGAAAAAATAAAACCTAACTTCATAAAGCCCTTAGCAGGCCTTTTAATTTCTTCTCCAATTTGTGGGTTTCTTCCAGGTTTGGGAAGCGGGCAGGCAGCAGTGATAGGAAACACTATTGCAAAAACAGACGATAAAGGCTTTTTGGTTCTTCTTGGAGCAACAAATACTCTGATTATGAGCCTTTCATTTATATCGTTGTATACTATCCACAAAAAAAGAACAGGATCTGCAGCCGCAATAGAAAGTTTAATTGGAAATTTTGAAATAAATATTCTAATGCTCATTTTGTCAATATGTTTCATCTCAGGATTAATTTCTTTTTTCTTGACAAAATTTCTAGCAAAAAAATTCACAGCAATAGTTAATTCTATAAATTATTCAAATCTGTCAATTTTTACACTAGTTTTTGTTTCTTTAATTGTTTTAATCTTTTCTGGATTTTTAGGACTCCTTATATTCATAATTTCAACATTTACAGGAATCTATTGCATTCAAACAAGTGTGAAAAGAACAAATATGATGGCTTGTCTTTTAGTTCCGACAATTATGCTGTACCTACTTTAAAAAGACTAAAAACAAAAGATTTATAAAAAAGAAAAAACTGAAGTAAAAGTAAAAATGGATCAGAAAAGAAGGCTTGCCTTGAAAAGTATGTTTCTTACCTCGACAGGAGTATTAATCGGAGCTACAGGCCTAGAATTGATTCTAAGCTCATGCTCTCAAAAAGTAAATGTCAGCACTCCTGGAGATATCACAATAGACTCTAAACATGTTGGAACAATACAAGGAAGAGTAGTTAGTGCAGTACCTTATAATAATCAAGTAGTATGGAGTCTAGGAATTGAAGGGATTACAGTCACAATAGAAGATATGACATTTAAAGTAAAAACAATTGCTGAAGGAAACTATATTATAGACAATGTTCCTGCAAGGGCATATAACATTCTTGGGAATTGGGAAGATATAAGACATTCATATGGAAAAGACAAACAGCCGGTGCTGGTAAAAAAACAAGAAACAGTAATCGCTCCAGATTTAAAAATCTCTCCTATCTCACTTGAAGATTCAATAATTTATGGCAAAGTTTTTTATGAGAATGGATATGTTTATTCAAATAAAAAAATAAGCATAAACAACATTAACGGATGGGAGACGCCAAACGTTCCTATACCTGGAAGAGAATGCTCTTCAACAATTACATCAAGTGATGGATCTTATGCCTTATACACTCATAGAGGATGTGACTCCAGAGAGACTTTTGCATCTCCAGAAGGGAAAGTTAAAATGGAAGGACAAGAGAATAGTGTTATAAATGAGGAGAGTTTGCCTGGAATCAATCAAAGAAAGCTTTTCGTCGTAAAATAAATCACCCAAACCAATCATTCAAGGCTTTCTGCTTATCCAGCTCCTTTCCAAAGATGCTGTCAACAAATCTTTTCAATAAATCAAGATTCTGTTTCATATAATTGGAAAGATGATATTTCTCAACCAATTCCAGAGCAAGCTCTAAATATTTCTTGATTCCTCCTTCATGAACGGTAAAAATCAATTTTCCCCCACAAGCCAAGCAAACACCTGAAAGAGGAGGCCTTCTGAAAATTTCATTACAAGAAACACATCTGAAATTCTGAATGGAAAAATTTCTGAGGTTTCCTTTCATATCCTTTATAAAATGTCTTTCTAATATTAAGCGCGCAGTGTCGGAGGTATCTGCGCTTCTTAATTTTTCCACAAGCCCCATTTGATGTCTGACTTTATCCTGCATAGTAGCAAGAGTCTTATAGCTTGAACAAACAACTCCCTCATTAAAATTGCTAGTATTATGAGTAAAGCCAAATCCTACAAAGGGATCTTTTTCTTCCTTAAGGATATCTCTGACCATAAGAATATTAACTTTTGAAGAATGCTCTGCCCTTTCAGCAGCCTCGTAAAGTTCAAGAGGATATTTCCATGAAAATTCAAAGTCAAGAATCTGGTCATCAACCTCCCCTGCATCAATCTTTGCGTTTAAAACTAAAGGGGCATCTTGAGTTCCACCTCTGTGGCTTGGCAAAAAATTCCTTGAAAAATTTAAAAGAACATCTGAAAGCAGCATAATAGCCATTTCATCACCATCACAATCTCTTCTAATCGCGGCATGCATGTAAGGGCTTGCAAAACCCCCCAAGGAATTTGAAAAGCCTACGAATCTGCAGATAACTCCGGCGCAATTATGAGGAGCCATGCATACTCCAAGCTGGCCCACAAGATCTTCTTTTTTTGTTACATTGTGAAATCTAGGAAGAGTGTATATTTTTTCAAGCTCCTCATCTACAAAATTAGCCAGATTCATAAAAACTTCTTCCCCTCTTTCATCAGTGGACTCAAAAGAGTTTGGAATTAAGATATCATGAGGCTTTAGCTCAAGAATCTGCTCTTCGGTTTCAAGTGCATTTCCATAAACATCTTTATTATAACCAAGCTCTTTTAATTTCTCAACGCTTACAAAAACTTCTTTAGGTTTAAACGCCACCAAAGGCAGTTCAGTGACATCATATCTAACAGTCCCGTCTTTATTGACTTGAAGATTATATTTAGCCCTTAAGATGCCTTTTGCAAGATTTTCAACATCTTTCTCATCGGACCAAACACCTCTAACTCCTTTGACAAGCAAAGGAACCTCTTCTCTTCTCAGGCCTAATTTAGCCACAGCTTTATTAAAAAAATTATTTATATCTATGCTTTGGAAGCAGTGTCTAAGCCCTTTCTTGCCATCCACCTCTTTAAAAAAGCTTTTTTCTTTAGACTCGTAAAAGTAATATTTTTTTATGCATTTGCCCCCACATTCTTCGCAAGAGGGATAAATAGTTTCTTTATTGCACAATTCACAATAAAATAATGGAAACTGGCTTCTAACCATTCCTTCTCCACAAGCAGCCTGAACACTTCTCAATCTTCCTCCTTCACTTCCTACTGGAAACAAAACATTAGGGCTTCCAGTTAGCTTTCGAAGTTTCGCTTTTTCAGGCCTACCCATTCTTGCGCCAATAAACTCTCCCGCCTTGTCTTTGATTATAATGTCAGAAAGGTTGTTTATGGTTTTCAAAACATCATCACTAAAAATAAATCTTGAAAAATCGAGGATGTCTTTAAAGAGAGCATCTCCTTCGAGGATATCTAAATCTATTCCTAAATTCACAAAAAAAGCCCTACTTTCATCTTTGCTCAAAACAACATTTTCTATTGTGACTTCATGTTCAACGCCTAAAAGTTCTAAAGCTCTTTTCCCGTGTGCAAACTTTTCTTGTTCGCTTTTAGAGTAAGGAAAAATTAATTTTCCAGAAACCCTGGCTTTTTTTAGCCAATCAATCAAGCCAATAAATTGATCTTCAGAAATTTGACTCCAATAAAAAATAAAATTTGGGTGAAGAGGTATATTAAATTCCTTGCTCAACATCATTGCTTCATCAAGATTAACGGAGAAATAATTCTCAACTTTCCCCCCGTATTTTTCTAAATCAAGATTCCACCACTCTTCAACATATCCTGGTTTTATTAATTGGGCATTTCTATTTGCAATATCGCTAAATGGAAAAAGAATATCTCCCAAATAGATAATTTCTTCTATATCTGGATAAAGTTTTTTTGCTTCTTCTTTTGTTTCTAACTTCCTCACACTTCCGCTGAATAATTTGACTATAGGACCATCTACAGAATCGCAAACGCTAACAACGCATCCTTTAGTCGGTTTTTCAATCTTAAGCTGAGTTCCTGTTGCTATAAATCCATCTGTAACAGCCATTGTTGCAGGATGTAAAGAGACAGCGCTAAAGCCAGAAACTCTGCTTCGACCATATCTAAATCTAAAGCCTCCAGATCTGCTAGGATGCCCAAAAACAGGTCTGCCTGCAACTAAATCTTTTATGTATGTTGGGGAGCTTTCTGCTTTTCCTCTTTCCCTCTTCTCATGAATCTCAATATACTTTTTAAGGAAATCCCAATCACTTAATTTGAATCCTAAATCTCTAAGTTTATTTATATATCTGAGAATTTTAGGAGCTTTCTGTGCGATTCCTTCCCCAAAAACAAGGCACATGCCACTTCTCAAATAATTAGTATCAATCCTATCTAAATTTTTGTAATTGGAGACTTCAAACTTCTCTGATTTTTCTCCCCCAATTTGGAGAGGCATATTTCTCCCTAAAAAAAGAATTTCTTCTTCAGTAGGCATATACTGCAGATTTGTGATTCTTTCATGATAATCTGTAAGTTCTGTAACATATCTTTTAGCTTCTTCTTCGGTTGGATCATATTTAGCATAGCCAAAAATTTCTCTAAGATGATCAAGGATAACTAAAGAAAATGCGGCGCCGGTCCCACCCGCACTTCTAACTGGTCCAGAATAGTACGGACATAAATAATCTTTTCCATCTCTTGTCTTCATAATCTTTATGTTAGTTAGCCCTTCAATAGGAGAGGAAACAACGGCAAGAGTCATATAAGCGAATCCTATTCTTGTGCCAGCCTCAATAGCTTCTATCAAGCTTGCAAACTTGCAAAATTTTTGCTTTGCAACCTCCTCAGAAATCTGAACAGCAACAACAGGATCAAGTTTCCCATATTGTTTTTCAAGATCAAGAATTCTCTTCGCTATTCCAGTCCCCTCTATCTGGGGATAAATTGTGGAAATAAGCCCAACAACTTTTTCAGCCATGCTCATTGCCAAAGGAATTTCGACTTTATCAACAGGATCAAATCCTTTAGCTCTCGCCTGCGTCGCAATCTCATAGACTACATCCACTTTTTTCTTAAGATCTTTGAAATATTGCTGAGTGTTCATTTTAATCTTCCTTTTTCCTTAGTCTCTCTTGGATCATCAGATATTATATGGGTTATTAAAATCTCATGACCTAACTCTTGAATAGGCTTAACAATAAATTTATAAGTTTCTATTTTGGTTGCATACCCTCTAACCGCCCCACAAAAATAAATTTTCATATTATTTTTCTCACAGCATTTTCCCAATTTCTAACTCTTAAAAAATTATTTGGAAGTTTTTCTTTATAATCTCCATTAAGTTGATTCCAGGGATAATTGAACAAAAAAGTTTTGATTCCATTTCTTGCAGAGTCTACTGCAATTTCTAAACAATTCTCCAATAATAAATCAACCCTTTCTGAAGAGCAGGCACTAAGTTTAGTAGAATTTACTGCCAAAGAGTCATATTTGCCTGTAGAAATAATCTTGTCTATTCTTCTCCCAAAATAATCTTTAACAAATCTCTCAGTTTTATCATGAATAAATTCAGACCTTGAGGTAACTGCAATTAAGTCATGCCTCAAAGCTAGCATGTCAATGCTTTCCTGCGCGTATTCAACAGGCTGAATTTCTAAAAAGTAAGAACTATTGCAAAAATCATCAAATATTTTAACAGATTCTTCTTTTTTGCATTTCCATGTTTTTTCCAAATCATAGCATTTGTAATCCTCTAATTTAAAGTTAGTTTCAAATCTTTGATTATAGTAATCATTCAAAACAGGCATTGTATCAGCCAAAACTCCATCCACATCAATTGCTATTCTCATTTTGTTCAAAATCAAGAATCTTAACCGCCCTTGTCTTCAAATTTAATAAAGGAACTTTGCAATGGTCTGGAATATTTCCAAATTTCTCTTGGTAAGCAGTCACGGCTTCCCATGTTGAAACAGAAATAACAAGAACATTGTTGCAGTAAGTAACAGCGCTTTTATGAGTATGCCCAGATAAAAAGATGTCAGGCACTTCTTTTATAACATGAATGTCTTTTCCATTTGGAAAATACTGGGTACTGCCTTGAGTGGGAGCTAAATGTCTTTGCATAAGGAGGAACTCCATAATCTTTTCTGGAGAATTCATAGCTCTAATTTTTATTAAATCAGGAACATTATCTGCATAATAAGGATAAGAAAAGCCATGATAAGTTAAAACATTCAATCCTGAAAAACCATCTCTAGCGCCAATATTTACTAGAGAAGGGTTTTCTGTAAGAATAACATTTTCAATCTCATGAAGGGGCCACGCATACTTCTCATCAAGAAGGGGTTGGGGTTCCATCAAACGAACGCCATCATGATTTCCAGGAGAAAGAATAATAGTTATATCTTTTCTTATTTTTGACAAAAGCTCAGTTATTTCTCTAAACTGCCTCTCCAAGTCAGGAACCTCAAGATCTTTTTCTTGGTCAGGATAAACTCCTACTCCAGTAACAAGATCTCCAACAATGAAAAGGTATTTTATTTTCGAAACTTCTGGCGTATTTGGGACTTTTCCATTTAAGTAATCTATAAACTTCAAAAAACTCTCTCTAAAAAATTTTTTGCTCCCATAATGGACATCTCCTATAAAAGCAGCATATTCTTCAACAAAGGATTTTTTTCTTTCAAGAAGAAATGTCTCGGGAAATACAATGTCACTGGCAAAAATTATTTCTTTATTTCCAGAGCCTTTAAACCCTAAAACAGAGTCTAAAACAACATTTTCTGCCTTCTTCACAAGATCTTCTTTGTCTTTATTGATTAAAATTTTTATTTTCCCAGTTAAATCCTCTACTTCAAAAATAATGTTCTTATTTTTGGTAACCCTCTTGTCATAAACAATCCCCACTAAAGAAATTCCCTGCCTGGATCCAGAAATTTTATTTATAGATACAAGATTGTCTAAGCCAGGCCTTTCTTGGAGTATATTCCTTATCTCTGAAAATCTGTTTCTAAATGTGGCAACAAAATCTTCAACTCCAAACTTCCTTCCTTGAGAATAATTGGCGCTTAGAACCTTTACTAATCGAGCATCTTGCTTTTCTGGAATAACATAACTCTTAATCAAATTTTTAGTTAAAATTTCCTGAGATATTTCTATACTCAACCCTAATTTAATTTTAAGGCTCTGCAAACTTTCTTGATTTTCTTGGGGTAAAGAAGAGAAAAAACTTTTGACCTGCTCTTTGTTTTCGTAAAAAACCTGCTTGCTTATGAATTTCTTGCCAGAATGGCTCTTTATTATTTCTAATATCAATTTTACAGATTCTAAATCAGACACTTCACTAAGCAGAGTTAGAATTTCAGTATCAACTAAAAGACCGTTTTTTATGCAAAATTCTATGATCTCTTTTTGCTCCATATTAAACGTAATCCAAAGACTCTTTAATTATTTCTTTTGCTTTCTCAATGATATTTTTTCCTATAGCCAGCTTTATTTCTCTCATTCTTCCCCCTCTTCCTTTAGAAATAACTCTGACATTAATTATTCCGAGCATGTCAAACTCCTGAACTATATCGCTGACGCGTCTCTGCGTCAAAACTTCCATTTTATTTCTTGAGCAAAGATCTTGATAAAAATTATACACATCCCCTGTAAAAAAAGGTCCAGTTTGTTTTTCATGCAATTTTATTATTGAATGCAGAACTAGCTGAAATTGCTTTGGTTCAGAGATTATAACATCAAGTATTTTGTCTTTTTCTATTTTTTCATTCGCTTCATTAATGTGCTTGAGCATTATTTTTTTTGAGGCATTTCTTTCAGCCAACTCGCCGGCAATTCTCAGTAAATCCAATGCTCTTCTAGCGTCTCCATGCTCCCTTGCAGCAAATGCGGCGCATAATCCAGTCACGCCCGCTTCAATAACACCCTCTTTGAAGGCAACTTGTGACCTCTTATTAAGAATATCTTGAAGTTGAATAGCATTATAAGGGGGAAAAACAATTTCTTCCTCGCTTAAAGAACTTCTAACTCTTGGATCAAGCTCTTCAAGAAAAGTCAAGTCATTGCTTATTCCCACAAAGCATATTTGAGTTTGTGAAAGTTCAGAATTTAGTCTCGTTAGGTTATAGAGAAAATCGCTAGAAATCTTCTTAACAGCCTGGTCAATTTCATCCAAAATCAAAACAATAATCTGTTTTTCAGAATCAATAATCTCAATAAACTTGCTATAAACAGCCTCTGTCGGCAAACCAGTAGTGGGAATAGTCCCACCAAGTTTTTTAATCAGTTCGGCAAGAATCCTATATTCAGTGTCTGAAACTTTCTTAAGTTTGCAATTTAAGTATTCTATCCTTAATTTCAAGTCGTCATTTTTTTCAGATCTTTTTAAAAGTTCATCCCTGACAAATTGTATTGAAAGCGTTTTCCCTGTGCCGGTTTTGCCATAAAGAAAAAGATTGCTTGTTTTTTCGCCTCTTAAAACAGGAGCAAGAATAGAAGCAATTTGTTTGATTTGAACCTCCCTATGAGGTATTTCTTCAGGCTTATAATTTGCTTGTAAAAGAGATTTGTTTTTGAATATGGTGCTTTTTGATGCAGAATCGAAAATTTCTTGAATGTTTGTAGCCATTTTAGTTCAAAACCTTTTGTTTATTTAAGCATTTATATCCTAAATTAAGGATAAAACACCCACACGTCTATTTCTCATGGAAAAATTTAATTTAAAAAAATTCCCGATGAGAAAAACAAAAGTAGTTATATAAAGGATTATGACTACTAAAAAAGAAAAACACCTAGATTTCTTGTGGAAAATCAAATATTTATTAAAGAAAATAAGTATTTTTAAACAAATTTGAACCTATATAATTGATTGGTTTTGAATCCCAGGCAAGTTATTGGATTCTGATAATAATTAAAATTATCTATTGAAATTTTCTTCCTAAACTTATTTTTATTTTATCATTTATCTCTTTCTTGTTTGTTATCTCTTGTTCTTTAATCTTATTCAAATTTTATTGTTTTCCTTATTTTTATACTAAATTTTATTGTTTTTAGTTAATTGAAGATTATTATTATAATTATTATATATCTATATACTATACTATATAAAAAAATAAAAATAAAATAAAAACAAAGAAAATTCAAAATTCCTTTTTAAATCTTTCCAATAGAAACAAAGGGGTGGGGGTCTCTATGGCTCTTATTTAATTTTTTTAATCTATTCAAGTAAGGAGAATGGACTTATTTTCTTGCCTTTAAATCTATTTAATCTGTCTTTTATGTAGCTCTGTCTTTTTCCAAATTTTCAGAATATAATAGAAAAGGCTGTTTAACCTCTATTTTCCCATACAGAAAACTTTATAAAATAGTTTTATTTGAAATTAGAATGCAGCAAGAAAATAAACACCCTTATAGTGCGCTTATAGGAAAGATGATAGTGACCAAAGAAGGAAAAAGGCTTGGCTTCGTGAAAGACATTCTTTTTGAGACAAAATCAGGCGAGTTGATAAGTCTGCTTGTAAAAGACCCAACACCTTACACGAGAAATCTTAATCTTGAAAAAGCCTCTTCAAACGACCTTTTAATACCTTACAGCTCTATAATAGCTATTGGCGACTTTATGATCGTTTCTGAAGAAGATTTGATCTAATCTTGATTAACCTAAATCTTTTTAAATCTCTTTTTAATTTAATCTTTATGAAATTGTTTGGATTTAACATTACAAAGATAAATGCAGAGAAATTTTCTGGAAGTGCTGGTGAGCTTAAAATCAATACAAAATTAGATATTAAAGAAATATTAGATTCAAAGTCCGAGACGTTCAAAATTAAGGAAGAGCTAATATCTGTTGACTTTGTCTTTTCTATTGACTATGACCCTAATTTAGCCCATATAGAGATAGGTGGAAGGCTTGTCTTAGGTTTAGATTCTAAAATTGCCAAAGATGTTCTCAAAGAATGGAAAGACAAAAAAATATCCGAAGAATTTAGAATATTCTTATTCAATATAATCTTAAAAAAAGCCAGTCTTAAGGCTCTGGAGATAGAAGAGGATATGAACCTCCCATTCCACATACAATTCCCTTCATTCAAAAAAGCGGATGAAAAAGAATAATTTCTTTTATAATCTTATTAGCCTATTGAAAAGCCTTAAATAACTTCTTAGTTTTTTAATCAAATGAAGATATCTCAAGAAAAAAAAGAGAAGATTTCTGAACAGATTCTGGCTTTTTTGTTTAATATGTCTCCCAAAGCAGTTTTTACTTCACATATTGCAAAAGAACTTGCTAGAGATGAAGAGTTTATTAAAAGCCTTCTAAATGAGCTAAAAAATAAAAAGTTAATAATAGAAATACAAAAGAACAATAAGGGGGCAGTTTATTTAAGGAGATCTAGATGGCAGCTTTCCAATTCTATTTACTCTTTGTATAAATCTAAGCAAAATTAGTATATTCCAGAAGACTAAATCTTTTATACTCTTAATTTATTATTGTCTGATGGATCAAGTAAAAGAGGCTTTTCAAAAAGTAAAAGAGGATATTTCCTTACTCAAATATGAAATAGACTTATTGAATTTTAGTCTTGATGAAGTGAATAAAAGCTTGTTTGAAGTAAGAGACACTTTAAAATTACTAAGAATATCAGTCTTGAAACCACAATCACCTGTAAAAATTAATCCAACACATCAACCTTTCTTTTCAACACAATCTTCAATAATTCCAACACATCAACAGCCCATTAGACCTTTAAAACCCCAAAATTTACCTCTTTCCATTGGAAATGAAGGGGTTCCAACAGACAAACAGACAAACCAACAGACAAACCAACAGACACATTTTAGTCAAAAAGAGAGTATTTTATCTTTGAAAAACCCAATTGAAAATGCGGCAAACATTCTTGATTCTTTAGACACTCTAAAGAAAGAGATACGGCTTAAATTTAAGAGACTTACAGAAGGAGAAATTCTTGTTTTTTCAACACTTTATCAATTAGATGAACAAGAGGGCTATGCTGATTACAAATCTCTTGCCAGTAAGCTTGGTCTTACAGAAAGCTCTATAAGAGATTATGTTGGAAGACTTATTTCCAAAGAAATTCCTATTGAGAAAAAGAAGGTAAACAATAAGAATATTCAGCTTACTATATCTTCAAATCTCAAAAAAGTAGCCTCACTACAGACAATTCTGAATCTAAAAGATTTATAACTACAAGTATTCTTTCGCCTCAACGAGTAATTCTATATTTGTCCTTTTCTTAATTAATTTCTCTTTATCTTAACCACTACATTTTTCAATTTTTAATGCTCTTTTTACGAGTTTCTCTTGTTTTTATTTATTCGATTAAGTATGACTTTTTGATTTTTAACCATGTTTTTATTTTTTCCCTCAAATTTTTTATAAAATAACTCTCTTTTTCTTGTTTACCTCATTTATTTTTCATCAAATTCTATTTTTTTATTTAATTTAACTCTCACTTTTCTCTTTTTTAAAGGCTTTTTCGTCAATTTTCTTCATTTTTTTGTGTTTTTCTGTTAGATCTAACACTCACTTTTGATTTTTTTAGCATTTTTTCCCTTATTTCTTCAGGTATGTATACTCTCTTTTTCCCATTTTTTTCAACACTCTCTTCTATCATTTCTTCGTTCTTTTGTTTTATTCTGTTTATCTGTCCTCTTATTGTTGATCTCTCTTTTCCTAATACTGCTGCCAAGTCGTCATAGCTTAGCTTAACGTCACTATTTAAAAGTATCCACAAAATAGCTCTCTCTGTTACTGAAAAATCATTTAAATTTGGTGTTTCAACAGCTGTTTGCACACCTGTTTGAACAGCATAAACAGCTGTTTGTTTATTAAACACCTGTTTAGGTGTTTTAAACAGCCTGTTTGTTTTCAATTCACTCATCATTGCAACAACATTTTTTAATCCATCTATATCTTCCTGTACCGACGATAAAACATTCTTTAGCTCATCTATTTGCTTTTGCTGCAGATTTTTTTCAGAATCTAGGTGTTTGATCCATCCTGTTACAGCAGTGATATCTTTTTTTACAGACTCAAATCCCTTTTTAGTGTCTTCTTCAACACGCTTTACATCACCTTTTTTCGAGAACCAACCAAACATACAAACTAAAGTTTTTTTATATTTATAAACTTTTCTTATTTTCCGAGGAAAAATTAAGAAATTTACAGCACTTTTCTTTCTCAATTTTTTATTAAAATCTGGCAAACAAACAGCTGTTTATATAAAAAAACACCTATAAACAGCTGTTTTAAACACCCTTAAACAGGCTGTTTGTTTTTCAAACACCTTTAAGCATGCCTATAGAAAGGCATTTATTTTATGTATCTCAAATTATTTTTCCGACGATAAAACCTATAAACACCTGTTTTAAACACCCATTCTGATATTAAATGTTTCTTTTTTCCACAATCCAACAAATACTTAGGTAACCTTAGTGCACAACTTCACCAGGCCACTAAAGAAATAAGGAAATTTGGTAAAAAATACGGCGAAAAATTACACATATTTTTATAAATTTTAATTTAGTAATAAATAGATGAACAACTCCCTAGGCAATCACACTGCAGTTTTACTAAATGAAAATAGGCTTTTGGACAAATTTAAAGGCCTTTATTTTAAGGACTCCAATGATGTTGTTTACGAGATTATTGGGTCTGCAGCCAAGCTTTCTTTACACTTTGGGCGTATTTACGTTGACTGCAAAGATTATGATCTAGATGGAGTTCCTAAAAAAGTTTCGGCTTGTAGAATTTTTGCTGATTGCTTGAATGACGAGAAAGCCATAAATTTTAATCTTATTAACTCTAAGTGAGAAGAAACAAGACCAAGATTAGAATTAGGTTACGTGTCTCATAGAAAAAATCCTTTTCTAAAAAATGAAAACTCTCCATCATCCAAATAAAAAATATTAGCCTTCACTTAGCCAACCTTAGTGCAAAAGAAAGCTTTATAATTCTTTTTTTCCTTGTCTAAATATAAAAAAGGAGGTTGAAAATGGCAAAGTTAACAGCTTGGTTAATTACTCTTATAGGTGTACTTTTGATTTTACCTTTAATCAAAGTAGACATAGGATCGATGCTTAGTGCATGGCTTGTAGCACTGGCATGGCTAGTAATTGGTATAAGCAAGCTAATGAGAAACTACTCAAAGCGTAAAAGATAAATTTTCTTTTAGTTTCAGAATAGTTTGATCGAAGATTTATTTCTTTATTTTTAATCTTACTTGAAAGTTTGTTCTTTAACATTAAAGTAGCCCCTCTTTTAATAAACATTATTATACTTTTATTCTATCTTCACTTAGTCAACCTTAGTGCACAACTTTGCCAGGCTCATAAAGAAATAAGGGAAATTTTGGTGGAAAAACCAATAAAGAAGATAGATTTTTATACTTAATTTCACTATTTAACTAATGGCTGAAGGAAAAAGATATAGTAAGTTGGCAATTTGGTCTTTTGTTTCTGTTTGGTTAGTTATCCTAATCTTTCTTCTAGGACTCATTGAACAATACTCTTTCTATCCTTTTTTGTTAATATTATTCTTTATCCCAGTTATCTTATCTGTATTTTCTATTAGATTTATTTTAAAGAATAAATTAAAAGGAATGATATTAGCGATTACTTCCTTAATAATTTCTGTTATAATTCCTTTCTTTGTTTTTGTTTTAGCTTGGGCAGTAGGAAATGCTGGAGGTTAACTCCTTCACTTAGCCAACCTTAGTTCACAAAATTCTTCAAAAACCAATTTTATGTGTAAAAGCTTCGCACAAGATATATTGTGGCTACTACATAATTTCACCTTAAATTTATAAATAAGTTCGTACAATTTCTTATATGCAAAAAGAGGATTTTTTAAAAAGATTAGAGGTTGAATTAAAGATATCAAAAAATTCAAAATATACTCTAAGAAATTATCTCAAAGCAAATGAAGAACTTCTAAATTTTAGCCATAAGAATCCAGAAGAAATTGGTGTTAATGACCTAAAAATGTTTTTGGCAGAAAAAGTCTCTAAAATGTCTGCGTCTTCTATTATTGTCTTTTTATCAGCAGTCAAGTACGCTTTTTCAACAATATTAGGCAGAGATGTGACGCAAGGAATAAAAAGGCCTAAAAAAGAAAGGAAAATACCTTCTGTTTTAACAAAAGAAGAGGTTAAGAAGCTCTTAAATGCACTGCCAACAGAGAAAAGTAAATTAATGGCTAGCTTGATTTATGCTTGTGGTTTTAGAGTTTCTGAGCTGGCAAATCTAAAATTGTCTAATTTAGATTTTAATGAAAAAGTTGGCTATATAAGACAGGCTAAAGGAAGAAAAGACAGGATATTTAATATTCCACTTTTTTTAGTTAAAGATTTGGAAAAACAAATAAAAGAACAGCAAGTTGATAATCAAGAATACTTATTCACAGGCCCTAAAGGTAAGTTGTCAGATAGGAATATGCAGAAAATTGTTAGAAGTGCTGCCAAAAGAGCAGGAATTAACAAGAAAACTTCCCCTCACACTTTAAGGCATAGTTTTGCAACACATTTACTCGAAAATGGAGTAGATATAAGAAAGATACAAGAGCTTCTAGGGCACGCTGATCTGTCAACAACACAGATATATACTCATATCTCAACAGAAGAATTAAAAAAAATAAAATCCCCTATAGACAGTTTATAAAATGAAAAAATTAAACAATTCATTAAATAGAGTAAGAGTTGGAGAAGATGATCAAGTCCCAATAGAAAGTAATAAAAAATTATGGTTTTTATGGATAAATAAAAATGGAGATTGGGATGCAGAAGCAATAACTAGAAGCAACACCTTTGTTAGTATATTAGCCAATTCAGAAGTTATCAATATTTTTTGTGTATGGCATGGAGAACATAGAACGGATTTATTCTTAATGGATAAAGAGAAATTAATTCAAAGATTAAATAAACTAACAAAAAACCTTTAATATCTGCAACAATGGACGAAAATGAGTTCGAAAAACTAAAAAATGAAAACCTGGAATTAAAAAAAGAGTTGGAAAAACTAAAATTATTAAGAGAGAACCAGAGAAAAGGCATGATTCAAAAAGCCCAAAAAGGAAATCATGTCGCTCGCGTCGCTTTTGGTTACAAAATGATTCATGGAAACCTTATTCCAGCTGAAAACTGTAAAGAAGTTGAAGAGATTTTCGAAGAGTTTTTGAAGGATAAAGTAAGCTTGACACAATTGGCAAAAAAGCATAATTTTTCTGTAAACGGACTAAAGAAAATTTTGACAAATTTTACTTATATCAGCAAAATAAAATTCGGTGGTCAAATTTTCGACGGCAACCATCCTCCAATTGTTTCTTCAACATTATTCAATCACGTTCAGAATAAATTGGAAAGCCTGGGAATTGGGAAGAATAGATAATTATCTATTACGACCTAACCTCTTTCCCGGAACATTAATATAATTCTTCTGCCCTCTGTCAAACAAACTTACTTCTCTTGTTCTTTGTTGATATTCCTCATCAAATATTTTTAAAATTTTTAAAGGGCTGTTTAAGTTCCCTTGGCTTTTAGATTGCATTAATCCATATAATCCTTTCTCTCTAAAATAATTACTTAAATTAGGCGGCAATTGTCTAATTGCCATAACGACTTTTTCTCTATCATTCGATCCTAAAAAAATATGTTCTTCGGTTAATGTATGATATACTGCTCTCCTTACATTCTTCCTATTTTCCCAATATCTCTGAGGAGCATTACCCCCAATTTCCCATTCATGCAAGTGTATTCTCTGGGATAAATCAAAAAGACTAGGCTCTTTTGTGGTTTGTTGGTATTCTCTATCAAATTCTTTCAGCACAGATAAGGGTGATTGTTTCTTTCCCATTTTAAAAGCATTTTCCATCAACCCCCCTAACCCAAGTTTTTCAAAATAATTTCTTAAATTTGATGGCAATTGTTCAATTGTCCTAACAACTTCTTTTCTACTTTCTGATTTTAATGAAGGATGTTCCTCTGTTAGAACATGGTATATTGCTCTCCTTACATTCTTCCTATTTTTCCAATATCTTTGAGGAGCACAACCCCCTGCCCTCCATTCATGCAAGTGTATTTCTTGTTCCAAGTCAAAAAGGCTTGTGTCTCCCGTGATTCTTTGGCGTATTTTGTCAAAATAATAAAGAACGGTGAAAGGCGAACTCGTTTTTGTTCTCCTCTTTTTTTTAGATATATGTAAAATCCCTCCAAGACCCACCTCTCTAAAAAAAGATTCTCTTTTAGAAGGTAATTTTTTAATTGCTTCAATAACCTGCCTTCTATCACCCAATTTCAATCTAGAATCAAACTCAGTTAATGTATGATATACTGCTTGCTCTACATTATCTCCTCTCTCCCAATATCTTGCGCCCACCTTAAATTGCCATTCGTGTAAATGGCTTTTTTGTGATAAGTCAAAAAGACTTTGGTCACCGGTTCTTTGTTGGTATTCTCTATCAAATATTTTTAATATCTCCAGAGGAGAATCCCTTTTTTCCTTTGGTAGGGCACTATGCATCAAACCTCCCAAGGCTATATCAAAGCGCAAGTAATCGAATAAATTGGATGGAAGGTTAACCAACTTTTCAACTATTTTTTCTCTATTACCTCTTCCCAATTCTGGATTGTGGGAACAAAGTGCAAGGTATATTAATTTATTTACATTCTCTGGATTAAAAAAAGTTCCTTCATAAAACTTCCCCCTTCCCCTATTAGCTTTTTCTTTGCAAATTCGATCATATTGTTCTTCTAAAAACCTTTCTTCCATTTTAAAAAGTTCTCTTACTCTATTAGGGTTAGAATAAATAGTTTGCAAAACTTGTTTAGTTTCCTTGTCTTCTATGAGTAATGTTTCTAGGTTTCTTACGGCTCTGGCAAACTGTGTTGGAGTAATTGAATGTCTTCCTAAAACCAATGAATAAGGAGTGCCTTCATCTCTATCCAAAATTGCTGTTATTTGGGCATTCAGAGAAAATTTTCTTCGGCTCATATTTTTCTTTGATGATGTAGATTTTATTTAACAAATCACCTATAACTTTTCTGCCTTCTTCTTCTTGCTTTTGAGTCTCCAGGTTTATAGGTTTCTTTTCTTCTAACATCTGCAACAAGAAGATTTCTATCGTAGTCTGTGTAAGCTTTCCTTAATTCAGCAGATTTTGAGAATTCAATTATTGCTCTTGCTAAAGCAAGTCGTGCAGCTTCAATCTGGCCCTTTGTGCCTCCTCCTGTAACAAATATCTCTACATTATAATTTCTTTTTCCAAGTATTGAATCAGATATCCTTAAAGGCTCCTCTATTCTGAGCATATCAAAAAAAGGAAGTGTTTTGTGATCCTTTTTATTAATGCTAATTTTTCCATTTCCTTCTGTAAGAACAGCCCTCGCAACAGCAGTTTTTCTCTTTCCTGAAGTAATTATTTTGTTCACTTTGAAATATCCCTTATTTTTATGAAATTTGTTTTATTATCATTAAAAGTTATTTTTTCCTGTGATTCAAATTCCTTCGGAACATCTGGATAACATTTTATTCTTTTAAAGGCTTCTCTTCCTCTACCCCATCTATGTTCAGGCAGCATGCCTCTTATAGCTCTCTTGACAATTATATGAGAAAGTCTTGACACTTTCGGGCCTTTCTGTGCTGTTCCAACTCTTCCTCTTTTTCTTCTGAAATTTTCTTCTGTAAATTTTCTTCTGCCCGTGATTATTATCTCTTTGCAGTTGACAACTATTATGTCTTCTCCTTTAAGAGCCTGTTTGGCAGCAAAGCTGGCAAGCCTCCCTAAGACTGCACCTTTTCCGTCAAGTATTTTCATTTTAATATATGCACATCCTTTGCATTAGGGTTTGATTTAATTTCATCAATTATAAAAGATATATGGCATCCTGCTTTTTTCAAACTTTCTTCTGCCTTCTTTGAAAAAGACAGTGCAGCGACTTTGAATTTTCCTTTAACTTCTCCCATTGAAAGGACTTTTCCCGGGACAACTAAAGTTCCTTTGCCTTCAAGCTCTGAAAGATTTTTCTCAACTTTTTTTCTTATTGGACTTGAAAGAATTGCCGCAACTTCAAGCCACGCATTTGATTTTTTCGCAGCCATGATTGTTTCAACTAAGTCTGGATTTCTTTTTCTCTGAGTTTGTTTTGAAATTTTTGTCTTTGATTTAATCATTTTATTAATGAGCAAGAAGTATTATCTTCCTGCTAACGCCGAGCTCAACTCAACTCGCAGTGTATCTTTTTTGAGAGGAAAAGAGGTTTATAAATCTTATGCGGAGTATAGGATTCGAACCTATGTAGGCACTAAGCCAGCAGATTTTGAGTCTGCCCCATTTGACCGCTCTGGCAACTCCGCACATTTAATAAAAATACCAGAAATTGTCAATATAAAAATCTTTAGAACCGAATATATTAAAAAAATATTGAATTATCATACTTGGTTATCAAAGAATCTATGCTAGAAATTTCTGTTTCAAATATTAATTTAGCAGGATCGTCACTTGTATACTTCATTTTTTCTTCTAATTGAGATCTTTCTTTTTTTAGATTGAAGACTTTATTAATTAAATTAGCATCATGAAGAACCATTCCTGAAACACAGAATGTGGCAGAAGTATATAATGCAAAACCTAGAAGATATACTTTCATTTTTCTTCCTTCTTTTTTAAATTCCCTAAATAAATTATTAAGTTCTCCATCAACTGCTTTATCTTCCATTTGTTAACAAATAATTTTTTATTTTTAAAGATTTATATAAAACTAAACCTTTTTTTTAACTTCTTCAAGATCGCTTTTCAAAGCTTCAATAGCCT
>ERZ1292632.761-Hain-H43-01um-R2-761-length-35287-cov-8_pt1 | contig 35287 bp, 52 predicted proteins | sample MGYA00564407_ERZ1292632 | MGnify/ENA primary metagenome ERZ1292632 (study PRJEB36523, sample SAMEA6512637) | groundwater metagenome | collected 2019-01-08 | study: AquaDiva: Metagenomics assemblies of 32 groundwater samples | reverse complement strand
CAGCAGCAGCCTCAGCAGCAGCCTCAGCAGCAGCCAAAGCAGCAGCCCCAGCAGCCCCAGCAGCAGCCTCAGCAGCAGCCTCAGCAGCAGCCAAAGCAGCAGCCCCAGCAGCAGCCCAAACAGCAGCCCAAGCAGCATCCTCAGCAGCAGAAATTAGTTCTGCTTGAGTGGCTTCACCTCTGGCAAATCTGCGGGAACCTTCTATAGCGAGACGGGGGCGCTTATCATCTGGGTATTTCTTCTCAAATAGTGGTAATACCCTCTCAGCGCAATCACAGGCAAAGAGCCTGATTTCCTTGTCGGCTGGCTCAACCACAATACGTAGTGCCCACAGGGCCTCCTCTCGTCCACAGACCTCCAGCACCTTAGCGAGTTTTATCGGTGTATCCTCGCCATACTGTTTAACTCCACCCAGAGCCTCAGCCATTTTGTGATAGCTCGTAACGCAGGCTCTTGCTTCCTTCGCCTTTGCGAATGTAGTGTAAAACATCTTCTTTCCCTCCTATTTATTCCCTTAACTTCTCAATAGAGTAGGCGGGGGTTACTTTAATTTCCCCTGAGACTGGCACTGGAACCAGTTGCGGTACTTTAATTTCATCCCGCCCACTCTATTCAAAAGTCAAAGTATTCAGTTGTTAAGGTGCTGTTAGGCCCTTACTTGAGCCGGCTTGCTGTCCTGCTCCGTGTAAAGGACTAAGGACTAACTAATCATTTCTTAACCTCTCGTTGTTAAGGTGCTACTTTCTACTATACACCTGAGTAGTCTATTTGTCAAGTGGAAAATGTTCTAATCAGGTGGTTTTTTTGTTAGGACTGTTCATCCTCTGAGGGCGGAAGGCATTGGCGGCAAACCCACTCTGGCAGCTGCCCCTCTATCTTCCTGAGCCAATATCCTGCATCGCTACCACATACACATTTTTCTAAAGGATACGGAGGTACTTTGCCAGAGTTACTAGAGTTACTTTCATTACCAATTTTGGTGAAAGTTTTTCTAGTGGAAGCCTCGTGTAAAAAACTTTCACGTTTTTCAGTAACGTTAGTAACTAAAGTAACTCTTTCTCCGTCTTTTATACAACGTATACCACGAAAGAGTGGTTTATTCCCAGTTCCTCTCTCACTTAGTGCTCCCTTTTCTCTTATCCGGTTATAAAATTCTCGTTGCCTAACTTGGTAGATATCATTTTCGGCGCACCAAATTTTATAATTCTCCCACAACTCTTTGCTCATTACGGCAGCATTTCGCTCAAATATACATCGTTCAATTAAAAAGTCATGTAGTAAATCTTGTTGGTCTCGGTAGATAGATACTGCCTGTTTTACCGTCTCAGGTTCCATTAGTTTGCCAGCTCGTAGCCACATCAAACACCCTTGCACCAACCAGGCCAGTATAGCAGTGCCATGGTCTAATGCTAGTTTCTCTGCATAGCCTTTTCTGCGCTCCAGTTCAGGTATCTCAATAGTAAAAGGTATCTTTTTTAACCTAAACCAGATAGAATTAGTAGTATCTGAAATAACAGGCTCATGGTTGCCAGAAAGCCATAGTTTGTGGGTCGGCTGGAATGTATACCCGCGCTCAAACTTGTGCTCGCACCAGAGGGGTTCTCCTCCAGTCATTCGCTTGACAAGGCTAACAGATAGGCGCTGTCCATCCTCTAACTCTGTACTACAAACGAGCCGTTTATTTCTCAAGCTAGCGATCGCCTCGTCAGGTCCTCCCCGCTTAGCCTTATCCACCATAAACGCGGTAGGAGGCACCTGAGTCGCGTAGTTTCCCATAACCAGACGGCAAGCGTTCAAGAGGGTAGACTTACCATTGAAGCCGTAACCATAGCAAAAAAAGAACACCTGTTCTGACTGGGCACCAGTGATGCTATAACCAAGTGCTCTCTGAATATAGGCGATTAGTTCTATATTATCGTTGAATATTCGCCGCAAGAAGTAGTCCCATTCAGAGCTGGTGGCATCCGGGTTATAGTCCAGCGTCAATATTTCGGTACAATAATCAGCACGGTTGTGTTGTCTTAACTCGCCAGTCCGCAAATCAACAGTACCATTGTTGACGTTTAGAAGCCAGTAGTTACTATCCAAGTCCGCTAACTTGACGGCGATACCACCCTCGGACTTCGATGACTTAATCATAGCGTCTATTCTTTCTTGGCGCTCTGTAGCAATTGCGTGTTTCACTAACGCCTTTCTTTTTTCCTCGTCTGGTTCGTCGGATGCCTCCCGATAGATATTGCGCGCGGTCTTTTTAGCTAACTCAGTAATACGCACATTGCCCATGTCCCATTCCCAGTGCTTGCCAGTCCATATTAGCCATGTTTTGCGTTCGGGGCTGTATCTGATAGTATCGCCGAAAAGGAAAACCATGCGCTCGGCATTACCGTAGTCAGTGAGGTTAAAGTGTGCGGGGAGGGCTCCTGTCGGAGATGGTTCATAGCGGCTTACGCTAGTGGCTATATTAAGCACCTCTGCCTCGGCTAGTGGTGGCTGGCATTGGGTAAGATTTATTTTTAATAACGCGGCTTCTATAGTAGATTGGTCGGTTCCCCGGTGGCGCAATGCCCCGGCGATACTTGTGAGGGTGGCGTTACGAGTTGAAGCTAGTATTGGGGTAGCTGTTTTGCCTAGCGGTTGCAGTTGGGCAGGTCGGCTACGGCTAGAGTTTCCCCTAGCTAGGTTTATCAACCACGGCGGTGCGGTAGCTACTGGCGAAGCCACCAACGTCTCATAGGGCAACCTAGTAACCGAAGGCGCTGCCACGATATAAGAGGAATTAGCTCTAATATCTAAATTCGGGACCCCGTATTTGCCGACACCAGACCTGATGTTCAAATCAGTAGGTACACGGTAAACGTAGTGTTCGCCCTGTTCTTTTGGCTCGTCTAGGGTGCCTCCACCGGTACGGATTACCCAAGTTGCTGGCAACTTTCCATAGAGCAGTTCTAATTTCTGTTTGCTTTCCTGCCCAGTCTGCCCATCAAAATCCAGAACTAATAGACCATCACATACCAAGCCGATGTTGGCGTCAGGATATTTCTGCCAGTATTCTCTAATCGTCTTTTGCAGAAGTGAGGCATCCTTTAGTCCATGGGGGGTAAGAGGAACTTTTCCGCCAGGTTTAAGAGGGAACACCTTAAATCCTTGTGTGGCATAAGATAATGCAGCTTTGAGGAGAGTATCTGGGTTGGGTAATGAGGTTGAAGGTGTCATTAGTCATCCCCCCATTGCTGTCGGTTTCTAAAAATACGGGTGAGCTTTCGGATTACTCTGTAGAATGTGGCGGGGTCCACCTTGGCTAAGCCAGCAACATACTGTGAAGCGTGGGTTTGAATAGACTCGGCAGAGTTGGCAAAGACGATAGTGAAGCGTGGCGGACTAGAATAGTCAATCGCTGATGGCAAAAAACCTACCGTGATAAGATAGCTAGCAAGAGCCGTATCGGAAGTTTTGAAATTCATCCATGTCTTCCATAAGTCGCATATTGTCAATACTGTAAACGATAATTTTAAATTTGTCAAGAGGGGTACTGCTCTACCCCTGAGAAACTGATTGCCACCTCGCAGTCCTAGGTTCTCATAGGTGGGTAGTTAGGCTATTTTGAGGCAAAAAGCTTGACAAAGTTTATTTTTTGTGCTTATAGTATGAGAATAGTCTATAGAGTATAGAGTATAGAGTATAGAGTATAGAGTATAGAATATAGAGTATAGAATATACTGTTAAAGAGTATAGAGTATAGAATATACTGTAAAAGAGTATAGAGTATAGAATATACTGTAAATGAGTATATACTCTTTTTTTAAAGTATATACTCATTTTTTAAAGTATATACTCTATAACTTTAAAAAAAGAGTATAGAGTAAAGGGCGTGAGGCGATGCTTAAACTAAAGTGTCCAGTTTGCCACGTTGTTATTGAAGGTAAGCTAAGTAGACCAGGACGGATGATGATGTTTGTCTGCCCTAACCAGCATATTGACCACCGCTACAAGTTAAAGCCACTCCAAGAGGCAATAGTGAACGGCTCTATTGATTGGAACATAGCGGTTGACAAATCATCCCTTGAGGGTGTAGAACTAAAACAACAGGAGGAAACGGAACATGGAACTAGAGATTATCAAGAGGGAGAAAGGAACATTCTTAACGGTGCCAGACGAGTTGATAGCGAGTCTGAAGTCCAACTCTGACGCTCACCTTGCCGAGGAGCAAACCAAGCAACTTACCGAGTTGACGGACAAGGTAGCCGAACGAGACGCCACGATAGCTAGTATGGAAGCTAATTGGGATGCAATACTACACGACCCTGAGAAGTTCACCGAGCTAACTGAGAAAATGGAAACCTTCGCTGGTGTCGCTGGTGATGACAGAGACCTAGCCTTAATCAACCTTGTTAGCCGGCTTGGTGGGGCTCACCTGCTTAAAACTCTGACGCCAGAGCAAGCGGAAGCAGAACAGGCAAGCATGGCAGAGGAAAGCCAGAAAGACGAGCTAGTAGAGCTTGCCAGAGCACTAGAGCAGATAAAGTAGGAGAGTTCCCATGATGGACTACTATTGCGAAAGGTGCAAGGAGTATATTGTTGCTCCGATTAAGGGAGTATTTAACCATCCGCATGAGAAACAACGAGAGTGCTACGTCTGTCCTCGGTGTGGTCAGATGGTTTATCCTAGAAGCAAGGCGGAACCACTGCCAGTTTAGCAGAAAGTGAGATAGAATATGGCGGATAATGACTTAATAATTAGTGGCTATGACTCTAGCCAGCCAACCACAATCACGATTGAGGAGAAGTCTATTGTTTCTCCTCGCCAAGCCCTTACTTTCTTAGATGCGGACGGTAAGAAGGTAGGAGAACTTTTTTTGGATAAGAATAGTGGTTCTCACTTTAGTGATGTTGGGGGTGGAAGTGGTGGGTATTAAATTATTAGAGGGGAACTTACCCATAGGAATAGCCCTTATAATTTTTGGTTTTATAGGTATACTGCTTACAATCCTGTCAAGAGAGATTATCCGAAAATTCTTTCCAGTTAAATTAAAGATTGGTAAATTAACTTGTTGGCATATAGAGAGACCAGAACCTGAACATCATGGGTGGGCACATTGTCATGAATATAATTTTGCTTGTGAATTTCCTATTATCCTTAGAACTGAAGCATCTATCACGGCATTTTATATTGAGTTGCTAATAGGGAATACAGTCCTGAGAGTGGATTATTCTAGCTCTCCAGAGAGTAGGTTTCCTAAAATTGCACTCGGCGACAGAGTAGCCAATATATATACGTTTCAGGTTAGGCTTCCGAATGAAATAAAAGTGCCTCCTTATGGATACGTAGTATTGAATTTAAATCGTGGCAAAGCCCGAAAAAAGGCTATTATTAAGGTGGATGATGAATACAGACCTCCCCTAAATTATAGGAGTGACTAAATGACACAAGAAAAGTGGGCTAGAGTTTGAAGGCAATGCCGAGGAGTCCGCCAAAATATTAATCAGGTGGCTAAAAGAACTCTGGAATATGTAGAGGAGGTAAATATGGGAAAAGAGTTAAACCGCATCAAGAAAATGGCATCTGGGGCAGGGATTGATGTTGATATTCTCGTCAAGGAAATTGCCAACGAGGTTGCCAAAGTCATGCCGCCGCCACCAGTACCAGTAGACGAAGATTCCCTGATGACTAAGTTTGAAGCCAGATTTGCCGCTAAGATTGGCGAGGTGCTGGAGGCAGTGAAGGGTATGGGAAGCGGCGAGAAGGTTGACACTCAGGCAGTCATTGAGGGACTGGCTCAAGTGCTCCAGCCGCAGATAGTTGAGATAGCCAGAAAAACAGTAGCCGATGCCTTCAATGCTGAGAAAAACTCGTTCTACGAGGCACTGAACCAGAGAGCCGAGGCAGAAGCCAAGAAGACCGTGCCTACTACTCCTACAGGTGACGGCGGCACCACTGACGTGAACATCATCGCTCTGGCTAATACCCTCTTTGACAAGTGGCTAAGGTATAAAGAGGTTACGAAGTCAGGTACAGCCGATGCCGAGACCATGTTCAAGTGGCTCAATTTAGGTCTCCGCATGGGCAAGGGTGGAGTAGATGCCGAAAGTTTTATCAGTGCTGCCAAAGAGATTACAAAACCAGCAAGCTGAAAATCAGAGGCTCAGGCAGGAATTAGGGAAAACAAAGGCAAGCCTCTCTCGCATCCGGCACACCCGCCAGAGGGACTACCAGCACGGCTTGTTAAGGCAGTTCTGCAAGCTACTGGCAGAGACAGTCGGCAAGAAATAGGAGGAAAAGGTGAGCGACAACACCCTACCAGAGTTAACCGAGAAGCAGCCGCGGCAGTGTCCTTTCCTCAAGCAACAGTGCATCAAGCAAAGGTGCACACTGTGGGCTAGCATGGCTGTGATTAAACCGAATAATCTAGGCGTACCTCTCAGGATAACCTACGAGGGGTGCGCCTTTTGTCTATCCTTGGTAGTTGCTCAGATAAGACAGCCGGTAGCGGTGCCAATGGGAAGAAAGCTATGATTAAGACTGACTCCTCAAAAGATATGCTTGCTTGGCAGCTCAAGACCTTACTAGGCGAAGTCCAGCAGATAGAACTGCATGAAACTGGCGATTGCCCCTGCCTTTTGAATACTCTGGAGCCTCAAGAAAATTGTTTAGGTAAGCACCTTTTGAACATTTCCACTCTAAGTAACGAAACGGCTAACATGAGCAGCCAAAATGCTGAATGGCTATCTAGGTTAGCTGAAGAAGCCAACGAAAGGCATGAGAAGTATAAAAAATATGTCTGCCACAAAGATGACTTGCCTGTCCTGACTAATTGGGCTAGGGAATGGCGAAAGAGATATATAGAACCAGTCTACTATGCCTGTTCAGCCAAGAAAGCCCACGTCAGGGACGTGATGGAGGCGATGCTCAGAGAATCAAAGTCGCTACGCATTCCCGGCAAGGTAACTCCCGACTCAACCTCTTTCACCGTCTCGTCTACTGAGAGAGTTTCAGCTACAGCCGGCTTGGTCAAAGAGTTAGCTCAGGCTATTGAGCAGGTCAGCCAGCAAGTCGCTGCCAAAGGTAAGCCTGGTGCCGGCGCCGTCTCTAACAAGACGTTTGCTTTTGGCATAACAACACCTAACCGCTACATCTTTGAGTGGTGTATTGTAGATATAAAAGACCTAGTAGTCTCTCACAACGCTTGGACTTTCCAGCTAAATCCGAAGTATATTGCCAAACTGCAACCACGCAAGCGAGAACGTGCTGCCTGCCAATTACAGGTTAGAAAGATAACTAGCATTCTTGACCCTAAACAACTACTCATTGATACTCATACAATAGATGCTGACCCACCTATCATTGGCGATAGTGATAATCTGGTTGAGTGCGGTAACGGACGGATAATCGCCATGCTGATAGCAGCCAAACAGCATCCAGACCGGATAGTTACTTACAAGAAACGGCTGAAGGAAATAGCATCGCTCTATGACTTACCAACTGACAAGATAGATAAGATGGCGTTGCCGGTACTGGTTAGAGCTAGGCTAGCTCCTATGACCATGAAACAACGTCAAGCCTTCGCTGAAGAGTGCAATGCGCCAATAACCGCTCAGGCATCGGCTGTTGAGAAAGCCGGAACTGATGCTGAGAAGATAACATCAGCTATGCTTACTAGCCTTGACATTCTGGAGGATGATGAGATTGAGGACGCTTTGCGGTCGCCACGTAACAAGCAGTTCGTTACTGCCTTTCTATCCAAACTGCCAGAAAATGAGCAGACAGCTCTAGTAGACGCTAAGGGTGTTCTAAATACTGATGGACTTCGCCGCATGGTCATGGCTATTTTTGTGGCGACCTTCCCTGGGGAGACAGGGTTGCGATTAGCGTCTCAGTTCTTTGAGTCTATCAAGCCAGAAGTCAGAATAGTATTAAACGGGCTGTTGCGAGTGCTAGGCAACCTCGCCAAAGTAGAGGTAATGACAGCTAAGAACGAGAGGCTAAAAGAGTATGCCATTGGTGAGGATTTGGCTAAGGCAATCAGTGTTTATGGTAGTATCAGGAAAGTATCTGGCATGACAGTTGAGAAATACCTAGCACAGCAACAGCTAGAAGCACGTGAACTCTCGCCATTTCAGGAAAGGCTACAGGCTTTCCTAGACGAGAAGCCACGTTCTGCCAAGCGTATTGCCGCCGTTCTCAACTACTATGCTACGCTGGTTCTTGAAAGTCCACCACCAGGGCAAGCTGGTCTTATGGGTAGTATAACTAGAGCTACCAAAGAGCAGCTATTTGAGCAGGCAGTTCGGAAGGCGGAAGCGGTGCCGAGGCGGAGAGGATAATCAGGGAGGGAAAGATTGCAGCAATCGCCTCCTAGAGAGACTATCTCCACACCGCAGAAAGGAGGCATTGACACCAATGAGCTGAAAGTGATACAAACTAATTACCCGGGTGGGTCAAAGTATGTGGTGAGGGGTGGCTCAAAGATAGTGGTTTTTGACACAAGCTCCTCCGTCGGTTCGTCTATGCGGCTCTTGAATGCTTCGCCAACTAATGCCTTCGCAACAAGTACAGCAACTTTCACATTTATTGCGTTACCAAGAGCTTCGTAAGCTTTATTAGCGGACTTCGGTAATGATTTCAGTCCTCGTCTACCGTTCATACTCTGAATGCGCATGCACTCTCCGGGAGTCATATATCGATTCTGCCAAGCGATTATTGGCACCTGTGTAGCTGTCATCGCAACCAAAGATGGAGCAGTAGTCCGACGCTTCACACGTACCCCTGAAGGGCGGATTTGAATGATGTAGTCTCTTATAGTGCGAGTTTCCCCTTGGCAGTTCCACTCAAGCTTCTGTAAGCTCGATGGAAACTCCTTTATTTTAGGTATCCACTTGTCTAGCCAACTCTTATGACTGGCGTAGAACTCGCGGTTCTTTCTGATGAACTCTATTTTCCAATTGGGGAATACTGTCTCGTTAGGCTTGTTCTTCCTTGGTCTTGCATGGGATGGGAGCAACTGAAGTGCCTCTTCAACCGTCTTCGCATTCTCCAAGGACACTCCATGTGACCCCTTAAACTTTCGCAGTTCGCCAATGCTCATACATCCTGGAACCGTTTCCTCATAGGGATAGGTTGCACCAAACTCCATCGACCATAGTGGATGAATAACCTTCTCATCTTTCGGGATCTTTTCAAGAAACTCTTGCCACACGTCGATACACTTATTTATTTGCTCTGGAACATATCTGACATCCTTTGGCTTCTTATCTAGGTACGGCTCAATACTTAGCGATTTCGTTTTTTTAGAGGGTGTCGGCCAGATGAAATTTTCAAGCCCGCTTAAACTACATACTATATAAACTCTCTCCCGGCTCTGAGGTATGTCGAAGTCGTCAGGAGAAAATCTCTCGAGTTTTACCTGGTAACCTTCTTTCCGAAGCAGCAGTTCAATGTGCTCCCATGTTTCCCCGTTATTGTGCTTTTCAAGGTTCGGTACGTTCTCAAGAATTATATATTTCGGATGATGATACTTAATTACTTTTAAAATATCCTTATAGAGTTCGCCCAACTCCGGATCACCAAGACCGTCTTGAGATCCCGCCTTTGAAAACGGTTGACAAGGGAATCCGGCACAGAGAATATCATGTTTGGGAATGCTGGAAATATCTATTTGCCTGATGTCCCCTTCTGGCATCATCCCAAAGTTGACTAGATAAAGCCGTCGAAGCTCTTCATCGGTTTCAGAAGCAAAAACACACTGATGCCCCAACTGGCGCAGAGCAAGGTGGAATCCACCTAGACCGGCAAATAAATCAATAAAATCCATTTTTCAGAATTAATCCTTTACCAATGGAAAGAAATGGCCAGTTACATAGGCTCATTATGAAGAACTCCTGAGGGGTTTCTGGCTGTCTTTGCCAAATTTCTCCATCAGGAGCTCTCTGACCACATCCGATAACTGGAGGCCTCTTCTATCTGCCTCAGCCTTTATCGCCCCTTTTACCTCAGGAGGCACACTCGAATATACCTTCTCGAACTGGCGTCTAGTCTTTCCTTTCCTCATTTGACCTCATATTCATGCTATTTCATGCTATCTTGTGCTAATTGTAGCTTCTAAAGTGGTTACTGTCAACATGAAATGTCTGAAGTGAAATGTAGAAACGCACTCTGGTTAGCATAATAATACCTCTTGATAAATCATATAATATGTGCTATAAATATAATCATGGAAGCAGGCATTAAAGCACCAGTAAAGAACTGGACTGAGTTAGTCCCTAAGGTAGGAGGGTAATATGGGCGAAAAAAAGAAAAGTATATTAGAGTTATACCCAAGTCTGAAGCCGGCTTATGAGCAAGTTAAAGACGTTTTAAGCCAGCAAAAGGAGACTGCGAATTGTCTTGATAGTAAGGCATCAACTTTTGTAGCTACGGCAACTGCCATTTTCGGAGTCGGTCTATCGTTAGGAGCTAGTAGGATATTTGATACACATTTATGTTTTTGGGTCTATTTCATACTTCTGAGTATTACGCTAGTTCCTACATTCTTTTATTACCGCATTTGGGGATTAGCTACGAAAGCTTTACACCTTAGACTTTTCATTACATTGAATAATCCCCAGTTAATACGTGAGGATTTTTGGCATTTAGCTAACGAAGATTTTATGTATGATATATTGTTGCATACAGAAGAGGCATTTAAGGAAAATGATGTTCAATTAAAGAAGAAAGCCAAGTACATAGATGGCTTAATGACAAAAACGGTGCAAGAGACCTTTGTAGTAATAATATGGATAGTCGTGGTCAGTTTAGTTACTTCTTATCTAAGTTAGGCTCTTGCAAGTGGGCATATTTAGGAGGGCGAGTGATGACTTTCCTCGGTAATTTAGGTTTAGCTTTTTGAGTAGTCTTTCTTTTAGTCATAGGAGGAATATATCACGGTGTTACACCCAATTAAAACAGAACCCTAAAACAGGAGGGAAAGATGGAAGATAAAGCCGAGATGGAAGATAAGAAGCCAGCCTATATCAAAGGCCTCTCAGCTATCTACGTCTACTCCACTACTATTGAAAAGCACTACAAGCCTAGCTCTGCCTTTCATAAGGACAGCATCCGCACTATAAAGTCTGGTGGTAGCACTCTAATCTACATCGGCTGTCCTAAGACTGAGAAGTGGGCATCACCTAGCGATTGCTCTCACCAAGAGGTAATAATGACGGTAGTAGCCAAGACCAGAGCTAATATGGATAAGCTCAACCACCTTCTTGAGCTTCATCATGGACTAAAAAGCATAGTCCACTATAAGGAAAAAGAGGTCGGCACCGAAGCCAGAACCGAAGAGGATAACGAACTAAGGAGAGTGCAGGAAGCACTCTCGAAGGTTGAGGTAGTTTAATGCCAGATAGGGAAAGAGGCTATACCTACTGTGAGCGGAGAGGCAAGCCGGTCAAAGGCTCTAGCGCAACTGGCGACTCTCACTCGGTAAAGTTTCCTGTCCGATGTCCGCCAGGGTCAAAAGCTAGGGCGTTGATGCACACGCACCCATCAGGTAGTATTCGTCCTTCTCGGCAGGACTTGAGGGCATCGTCTCAACATGGGAGAGCCGTTTGTGTTGGGAGTAGGTTGGCTGGAAGAATGATTATAAAATGTTACAGACCAAAAACAGGCAAATGAACCAGAAAGAGAAAAAGCTGGTTAGGTGTTCTACATGCGGTGCGAAAATGAAAGAACATCCGTGCTGTGAATCTTGCGGAGCAATTGTTGGGCATGGGCATGAGGACGAAACGCAAGTTTTCCGCAGGCATAATATCTGTGGCTGGTGTGTAAATCGCTGGCGGTTCTTAGAAGGACTGCATCATAGGGAAGTCATATGGGAAGAGATGCTAGGGAGAAAGGGAAGTGCTACAAGTTTCCGAAAAGACGGTAAGGACTGAGGTACTGGTCAACTGCTCTCGTTGTCATGAGTTGTTTACGCTTAATGCTATCCTGTCTGGCAATCGTATCTTAAAGCTTGACTCACACTCTCATATTAAAAGCCGTGATGAGGTACAGCATAATGGCACTCGGTGTCATTGCGGTGGTGAACTGAAGTTCTATTTCACGCAGTCTTTTTGTCTTTCCTAGATACGTTTTATTCAAAATACTTGACAAACTCATGGGAATACTTTTAGTCTAAGTTACAACTAAATAGGTTTTCTTAAAAGGCGGGGAGAAGCCTCTGTTTTGAGGTTTTAGGCTCCCCGCCTTTCCTTTTCTCAGAGGCTATCTCCCCAAAATACTAAAGAAGGAGGACTGGCATGGCAGATACAGCGAAACTGGAGCGGAGAAAGCGCGGTTGCAGTTTCGGTCCCAGAAAGAAGGGACGATGTCCATCTCGCAAATCTCGCAAGTAGGGAGGTAGTAAAGCATGAGCACAAAAAGGAATGAAGTGTGCGGTGAGCAAGGTGGTGAGAGTGAAGAGCACTAGGGCTAAGAGAGGTGCTCGGTATAGAAAGGGGTAGAAACAATGAGCAAAATGAGGGAAGGAACGTGCCGGACTACTAAGCGTGGTGCTAAGTATTGCATGAGACGCGGTCGGGTTCGGTTCGTCAAAAAGTAACGGAGGGAAATATGACTATAGAAGAATTAACTAAGGTTCTTGAGGCTAATACAAAGGCATTTCAAGAAGTTAAGTCGCCTGACCTAAGCGGTCTGGCAAAAAGTGCTGACCTTGCCGGGCTTGCTAAGCTCATGGATGTTGAGAGTATCAAGGCTAAACTGGATGAGTTAGGCAAGCCGATGAAGGTAGAGGCTGCTACTGATGGTAAGCCAGCAGAAGCCGAGCTTCATAGGAGCATGGTAGGCGGGCTTACCAGTATGAAGGTCTGGAACTTGCCGGTCGGGGCTATTGCATTCGGCACGTTTGGCGGTGTCTTTGTCAATGAACTACTTGATGGTTTTATGGCAAAGCAAGGTGTGATGGTCAGAGGTGCAGTAAAATTGGCGGTTGCTGGTGTTGTTGCTGGTTGGGGCAAGAAGTGGCTTCGTGATGCTACTTATCCCATAGCACTTGTTCTGGGTGTCTTCGGTCTGTCACAGGTAATACCTATTGACAAGTATGCGACACAACTAGCTAGCTCGGTGAGGGGCTTCCTACCAGGGACGATTAAGGTAACTGGTATGGGAAATCCGGGAACGGAGTCAGGAGCTAACATTTATAAAGGCATGGGAGGGAGGATAGGATGAATATCACTAAAAAACTTGTTGATACTCTAACCTACTCGGCGGGTAATGATGTTCAGGTAGAGTTACCTAATGAGGGCGTGATTACCCGGCTCGACCTAGAGCTCTCTATTACTGCTAGTGGTAGTGCTGCTGCGGCTTTGTCTGTGATGGGACTCTGGAGAGCTATCCAGAACTTGAAGATTGAGGGTGGTGGTGGCAAAAACTACTTCGGCATGAGCGGGACTCAGATGGGTATGCTATTGCATTACCTTAACCTTGTTGACCATCCGGGAACGACCTGGCGAGAGATAGTAGCCACGACTACGATAATCAACCTACGGCTTCATTTTGGCTCACTGCCAAAAACGGTTATGGGCAGAGACAACCCATTTGACATGTCCTGTGCTATCCCGGCTCTGGACGAAACCAACTTGAGGCTTACTTGGTCTTGCGCAGCTTCGGATGATACGATTGACGATATCCTTACTATATCTTCAGGCACGATGAGGGTAGCTGTTCACGAGGTGCTGATGAGCAAGGCAGAGTGGGCAACTAGAAAAGCGGCTGGCTTCTTTATCCCAGTGTCCAGTTCAGAAAGCTATGACCCAGGAGCTACCAAGTCGGACTTCCAGGGGGAGCGTGATATCCCTACTGGTAACTGCGTCCGGCGTATTGGTATTATGACGCTAGACGCTACTGCTGGGGCATCTAATGGTCCCTTACTGAAAGACGACCAGATGACTGAGGTAGGCATCAAGATTGTCCCAGATAACCGATGGCTCATCCAAACCCGTTCTAAGGCGCTGGAGCTTCAGAATCCAGTGCTTGATGGTATGCAGGTTGTGGATACTCCTAACACCTACAGTCCTCATAACCCAACTGGTGGTCTCTACGTTCTGGACCTGCGGCATCATTTCAATCCGCTTTACGGGCTTGATGCACGAGGATTGCGGACTGGTGACCTGAAGCTGGGCATGACTATTGGTGCTTATAGCTCGGCTGAGAAAGAGCATATCTGGTATGACCAGGTTCAGGCTTACAGATAAGCAGTAGTTTGAACCTTAATAAGCTAAACAAGCTGTTTGGTTAGGCAATCGCAGGTATGGGGTAAGTGGCTAACCACCACGATGGAGGAGACTTCGGCTAGGCCACGCCGAGATAATTGCTGACAGCAAAAGAGGGAAATTGGCTAACGTCAAGAGACGGCGGCTACTACTATTTTGTTTGTGGTCGCCGTCTTTTTGGTTAGCTAAGTTCTAGGAGGTAAGTATGCCAGTAAGCGGTGGTAAGGAAACTGGATGGGTAAATAAGTTTGCGTTGGAGGCTGGTGCCCTAGCGGCAGATGCTACGGGAAGGCAAGCGATAGAGGACGGCTTCTTTTCGGCGGAGAGCACGATGAGAGCCAAGTTTGCTGCTGGCTTTATCACTGTAGACATGCTTAGTGCTACTCTGCTTAGCCTGTTGCTTGAAGTAGGCAGGATTGACTATAGCGGTGTTGACTATTGCAAGATAGGTTAATCATAAAGGTAAAAAGGGAGGTAAAACTCAATGGCTAAATATACTTGGACTTCGGATGAACGGATTACCAAGACAATCATGGACCAGATGCTCTATGGGAGTGCTAACGGCGAGAGTGCCGATGACCTCACTAAACTAGCAATAAAAGACCAGAGCGGTGCCGGTAGCTATGCTACTCAGATACTTATTGCTGAAACACTGACTGCTGACCGAGCTTTGACACTCAAGTTAAATGATGCTGCTAGGACAGTTGACCTAGGTGGCAACCTGACCTTAGCTGGAGCTTTCACGACTGTTGGTGCGTTCGGTATCACTTTGACAGCAACCAATACGACTGCCCTAACGCTTCCGACGACTGGGACTCTGGCGACCTTGCTTGGAACAGAGATATTCCAGAATAAAACGCTTCAGGGAGCGACTCTGACTGGTACTTTGACCTGCACTACTCAGCAGATAAGCATGACGACAGGCAACTTGACCATAAGCGGTGCTGGTTATGTCTCTATTGGGGCTAACGCAGCTTCGGCGGGGTATATCAGGCTGTCTAACGCTCAGTATATCAATGCTAGAAATGCGGCGGCTAGTGGCGATGTCAATATGATTCAGGTATCGGCTAACGACTATGTGAAGCTGGGAACAGCCAGTGTTGAGATTGCGACTACAAATGTAGTAACACTAACCTTTAGTAACCCAGCAGCAACTAGAACGATTACGTTCGCTGACCCTGGTGGTGCCGATTCGGTGACTTACCTTGCGGCAACTCAAACGCTTTCAGGAAAGACCTTAACAGCTCCGACCATCAATGCTGGTGCTCTGTCGGGGACGTTCTCTGGGACGCCAACGCTAAGTGGAGCTACGATAACCCTTACTGGTAACACTCTAAACCTCACGGCGGGAGGTGCTTATACTCTCGGCACTACTGATAATAATATCTTAGTAGTTAAGACTAATGCGGTAAACAAGTTCGCTTTCACGGCTACTCTAGGGCAGTTTACCGTCTACCAGACTACGGCTAACTATACTCTGGCTTTTAGCGACCCGGCGGCTGGGCGGGTAGTAACCTTCCCAGACCCGGGCGGTGCTGATAGTGTCTGCTATATTGCGGCGACCCAAAATATTTCGGGCAAGACATATACTGGGGCAACCTTGCCGATTACGGCGGCGGCTGCCTTCACTACTGGTACTACGGACAACAATACCTATACTATTAAGACCAATAATGTGGACAAGTTTGTCTTTTCGGTTACACTTGGGCAGTTTGCGGTAAAGCAGACTACGGCTGATTTGACGCTTATTTTCTCTAACCCGGCAGCGGCAAGGAATATAACTTTTGCCGACCCTCTAGGGCATGACTCAGTAGTTTACTTGGCAGCTACTCAAAGTCTATCAGGGAAGACGCTTTCGTTGACGGGCAATCTTACCTTTGCCTCAGCGCTTGACATTGTGGTGCAGGCAGCAACAGCAGTCGCTTTAGAGCTTTCCGATGGTTCTACCAAGCTACTAGCGGTAGATACCAGGGTTGCCGTTGACAACGTTGAAGTTCATACATGGACAGCGCCAGCACCAACCTTTGCTGCTGCGGCTGGTTCAACGTGGATACACCATAGTGTCGGTGCTGCTACCGTTACCCTAACAGGCAATATCGGTGTCACTGCCATGAGTGGCTTGCAGCTTTACTTGGGAGCACCAACAATAGCAAGCGCTGGGACTCCGGCTGTTGCCCTAGCCAGCACTCTTTATGTAGCAGCTCCCGTCGCTGGAGGAACAGCAACCATTACGGCGGGATACTCGGCTCACTTTGCGTCCCAAATCCGTGTTGACGGGAACGTAAATATAGCTGCTGGAGCGGTTGACCTGGTTGTAAAGGCGGATACCGCAGCCACCTTTGAGATTTACGATGCTACGACCAAGATTTTAGCGATTGACTCACGGGTTACTACCGATAACATAGTCGGGATAACGCTGACGGGTCCGGCGGTGACGGTAGCGGCGGCAGCCGGGACAACCTACAGCATGACTAAGGTTGCGGCTAGAACTCACACTTTAACAGGTAACACTGGCGTCACAGCCATGAGCGGTCTACAGCTTTATCTTGACGCTCCTACTATAACTTCGGCTGGAACTCCGGCAGTGGCTCTGGCGTCCACCTTATATGTGGCAGCGCCGGCGGCAGCAGGAACAGCGACTATCACTGCTGGGTATTCGGCTCACTTTGCCTCCCAAGTCAGGATTGACGGCAATCTTTCTCTGGCTAATGCCGGGTATGATGTCATGGTGAAGGCAGATACGGCAGCTTGTCTTGAAATCTATGACTCTACCACTAAACTATTGACTATTAACGACCAAGTGTCTACGGATAACGTGGTCATGGCAACCTTTACTGGTGCGGCGCCGACCTTTGCTTCGGCGGCTGGCTCAACCTACTCCGTCTTGGCTACTGGAACGATAACAGTTACTGTAACTGGCGGTGTGGGCGTAACTGCTATGAGCGGGCTTGGGTTAAAGCTAGGTGCGCCAACGGTAACCAGCGCTGCTGCGACTACGGTAGCGCTCGCCTCTACGCTCTACGTAGCGGCTCCAGTTGCGGCGGGAGCGGGTCCAGTATCATTTACGGCTTCTTACTCAGGTCATTTTGCCTCTCAGGTTAGGTTGGACGGCAATCTGTCAATGGCAAACGCAGCCTACGATTTAGTAATTAAGGCTGATACGGCGGTAGCTCTTGAGCTGAGCGATGGCACTAACAAGTTGCTGGCGGTAGACACTCGCACCACTACTGATAATGTTGTGGTTAATACCTGGACGGCTCCGGCACCCACATTTGTCTCAGCGGCAGGTAGCACTTGGCGGCATCATTCGGTAGCGGCGGTTACCGTAACAGTTACTGGTGGTATTGGTGTTACCGCTATGAACGGGCTTCAGATGTACCTAGCTACCCCGACTCTTGCTGCCGGTCAAGCGACTACAGTAGGCATTGCCTCTACCCTATATCTCCAACCTCCAGCACTAGGCGCTAACATGACTATCACCAACAACTACATGATTAACACCTCGGTGGCTGGTTGCTTCTTGACTGCGGCTGGTGTCTGGACTGATGCTTCAAGTGTAGCTCATAAGAAAGACATCAAGGCAATTAAGTCTGCCTCAGTTCTAGCATCGTTGAAAGACGTACCAGTAGTAACCTACAAGCGTAAGGATTTCTCCGATGGTGGCTATCAGAGATACGGTCTTATTGCCGAGGATGCTCCAGACTTCCTGAGAAGCTCCGATGGTATGGGCGTGGCTCCGGGCTACGTGGCGGGCTATGCTCTAGCAGTAGCTAAGGCTCTCCAGGAGGAGAACAAGCTACTGAAGCAGCGAGTAAGTGACCTAGAAGCTAGGATAGCGTAAAAAAGCTAAAAAGCTGGGAGGCTGATATGACTCTGAAGATAGGTAGACTTAGAGAGACTGAGAAGATGGAGAAGGTCGGGTTCGGTGGCGAGGAGTTCCTAATACCAAAGCCAGGACTAGCCGATATACCTACTAGGCTAGACGAACTAATGATTGTCTCTACTCAGGCGATAGTTAAGGCAGTAAAGCAGATTGAGATTGTCACCAATTTTCTCATGCCTAAGACTTGGACTCAAGACCCAGTAGAACTCAAAAGAAGGCTAGTTAATGGCGAGTTCAAGCCCCATGAATATGTCGGAGGCAATAATGGACTGGACATGACAGTTGCTCGGACTGATGCGGAGTTTTCCATTGAGGGAGATACCATATCATGGGCTACTAAGGGTACTCTAGAAGGAGTTACTATCCGGCTTAATCATCCTAACAATCCGCCTATACAGTGTGACTTGTTACAAGACTGGCGGGAGGTGTTCTACCGGATATTTGTTACTCATACTGCTCAGGCAGGCAAGACACTATTCATAAGTGTCGGGCGTGAGTCGTCAGCATCGGGAGTTTCTCAGACCATCTATACTGAGCTCAAAAACAAGGTATCGGCGGTTCTGGACTCCTCAACTGCTAATATCAATAACGGCGCTACCTATACTGGTACTGCCTTTAGCGTGGAGGAGTATGGCTTAATTGCAGTATCCCTCTTCGCTGATAGGAACTTGACTCTGTATATTGACCAACTCATGTCACCAAATACTAACTATGATGTTGTAGAGTCGGGGGCTTATGTAGCTAACGCTACGCCGGGGTTCTACACTCAGGTTTACGGACATCAAGCGAGAATAAGGATAGCTAATGCCAGTGGCAGTAATACGACCGCTTTGCGGATGTATGCCGTAGCTCGGAGGACGTAAAATGGCGATTTCTTTAGGTGGTGCAGTTGGTTTATTTACACCAACCATAGAAGGCAACCTTGTCTTTAAGAGCAATACGAATTATAAGCTAACGCTTGACCATGTTTCTACGGATGACAGGATGGTGACTATACCAGATGCTACCGATACTCTGGTCATGCTTACCCTGCCACAGGATTTGACACAAAAGACACTCATCTCGCCTACTATCAATGGCACGATAGCTACTACTGGCTTAACCATGCCTGCCTTTACTCTAGGTGGTAGCCTAACCTTCAATGCAGCACTAGATATAGTAGCTCCTGCGGCTACGGCGGCTGCTCTAGAGATAACAGACGCCACGAACAAACTCTTAGCCTTTGACACTAGGGCAACTACGGATAACATAACGGCTGTTCTGTTCTCAATGCCAGCACCTACTATCGCTAACGTAGCAGGCACAACCTATTCTCAGGTAGGCATTGCAGCCAAGACACTGACTCTATCGGCGGTAACGGGAGTAACGGCACTTTCTGGATTACAGCTTTACATATCTGCGCCTACCATCAGTCAGTCAGGCGGTGCGGTTGTAGTTACTACGGTTTCTACTATCTACATTGCTGCCCCAGTAGCAGGAGCAGGTGTAACCATAACCAATCCTCGTGCTCTAAGTCTAGGTGGACACCTAGATATTGCAGGTAATCATCTAAAAACAACCAACCTGTCGTTCTATGAGAATGACTCTGACGGCTTTATAGTAAGAAACGCTGCTGATACCGCAACGAAGGGCATAGCACTTACCACTCTTAGGTGGTCAGCTACATTACTGAGTACTGGTAATCCTCTTGCAAGCATATCCACAACTAATACTGATGACTGCTACGTGGTAATCCAATCTAGGGACAATACTGTAGGCGTAGTAGAGGTAGCTCGTTTTATGAGTGCTGCCGACCCCTACTTCCAGATAGGACGTGATGATACTGGCGTAGCGGTAGGAGCAGTTTGTGATATGCTGGTTCTTCAAGCTGGAGCAGGAAGTGGAAATGAAACAGCTAACTTCGGTCTGGGCACTTCTTGGAAGATAGGTAACGCCTCAAGTGAGGTTGAAGAGAGAGGTTCTATAGACCTAGTGTTGACTACAGCCACTAATGCTTCGGAGGCGGCTCAGTTTAACTTTAGTGTGATGACTGCTGGGGCTATGGTTGCCTCGGTAATGAGCATACTTGGAACTGGAATAATCTTTGCCTCTGGTATGGCAATAGCTTCGGGAGCAACCAATGGCAACACCCTATTGATTAGAGCTAATGATACCACCTTCATAACACTAACTACTGGCGTCACTGATACTATGGACATTGGCACATTTAACCTAAGTGGTAATATCACTTCTAGCACTGACGGGACATGGCTACCAGCAACAGACAATAACTTCTCTTTGGGTAGTGATGCCAAGCGGTTTAAGCTAGTGCGAGCAGTAACGGTAACAAGTGGCGACTTTATCTTTGAGAACGGCTACCGGATGACCGAGGCGGAGAAGCTAGGGCTTGGAGTAGGAGTAGCTCTGGTTAGACCAGACGGCTCGGTAGCTCAGGTATTTAATTAGAAGGCTTTGATGGGGACAACCAAGATAGACTCAAGTGGGGTAACTTTCCCAGATGCTTCAGTGCAAGCTGCGGCTGGTGCTACAGACTATCAAGTATTTACTGCTAATGGGACTTGGACGAAGCCTGCAGGCGTAACTGTAGTGTATGTTGAGTGCGTTGGTGCAGGCGGCGGGGGAGGTGGTGGAAAGTCGGGGGCTGCTGCCACATGTAGAGCTGGGGGAGGAGGTGGTGGCGGCGGTGGTCATATGAAAAGGCTTATTCTAGCCTCGGCTTTAAGTGCTACAGAAGGTGTTACTATAGGAGCAGGTGGGTCTGGAGGAGCTGCTGGCAGTAATGGAAATGCAGGCGGACTAAGCTCGTTTGGGAGCACTGTTAGTGCTGAAGCACAAGGAGGTCTTGGAGGACTTGCTGGTGGAACAGCTAGTGATGTGGGAGTAGATGGTGGAGCCGCTTTATTTACTCAGCGAGCAGCAGCAGCAAATACAGATGGTTATGGAGGGCAAGGAGCTGGTGCAGTAGCAGCGGGATATACACCTGGGAAAGCAGGTGAATATGGTGGCGGCGGAGGAGCGTCTCGTCCTGGGGCAGCTGCAACCAATATGGGTGGAGGAAGCTCTGACTTTGGTGGTGGCGGTGGTGGAGGAGGTGGAAGGGTAGACGACGCCAACGCAAACACAGCAGGAGGAACTGGTGGGACAGCCTCTCTAACCACTGGTGGAACTGGCGGAGCTGTTGCAGGTGGAGCTGGTGGCGCTGGAACTGACGGTAATATTGTCCATCAGGGATGTGGTGGTGGGGGTGGAGGTGGTAATAATGGAGCAACAGGTGGAGCAGGTGGAGCGGGCGGAATCTCAGGTGGAGGAGGGGGTGGAGGTGGTGGTGGTTTAACTGGTGGAGCTGGTGGAACTGGTGGGAGAGGTGAAGTAAGAGTATGGAGCTGGTAAGAATAAAGAAGCGGCAGAAATTACTAGAATGGCATCTTACTCCCTGGTCAATGAATGGCAAGGGTTGGAAACAACAGCCAATAATTCTGATTGAGGGACAAGCTCCATTCTTCGCCGACCATCCTCAACCTTATATTGATAAACTTGAAGAAATGAGTAAGGAGCCTATGCTTATTAAAGGGGCATTTCATACTTTGGCTGGGCAACTAAAAGATGCCCTAGAGCAATTTTGGACAGGCAAAAATGCTTAAAGGGGTGCTGTTATGCTTTTAGGCATCGGTAAACTTGGGCTAACGACCAAGCTCAAGATGAGCAGGTCTTTTCCCTGTGTAGCCACCGCAGGGTTTTCAGCCTTTTGCCTCCTTACGCTCAGGGCTATGCCACGCTCTTTGGCTTTCACTCTGGGAACAGCACCCATGCTTAGCCTTCAATCTCACTATGGGGTTGTTTGTTTTAGGAATAATAAGAGGTAGGCTATGAAGACCTTAAAAGATGTAGGTTTTGGTTATAAGAAAGACCCTGTTGATACCCGTGATTTCTCGGCAAAGAAATTGATATTTGCCGAGCTTCCCTTGCCTACCTCTTATCGTGTAAATCCAAATACCATCATCTATAACCAGAATGGCTATCCAGCATGTGTAGGCTTCGCTTCCGCCGGGGTCAAAACTGACCAGGAGTTCTTTCAGCACAAACTCCAATATCCCTTTGACGGAATGTGGCTTTACAATGAGTGCAAGAAGATTGATGGCATCCCCGGTGAAGGCGGAACTTACCCTAGAGTAGCTCTAGGAATACTCCAGAAGCAAGGCATAAAACAGGTCAGGACATTCTGCAAGTCTGCTAAGCCTGACTCTTACTGGCAAATCAAGGGCTACTACCGGATAGAACCTGACTCAAGCATTGACCTCATTAAGCAGATTGTCTATCAATACGGCTCGCTTCTGGTAGGCTCGGTCTGGTATGAAAGCTGGATGAACGTCAGGGAATACTTCAACTATCCTAAGAATGAAAAACCGTCTGGCGGTCATGCTTACCGTGTCTCAGGCTGGAATAAACTAGGCTTTATTGTGGTCAATTCGTGGGGACGGCAACTTTGGGGAATAGACGGCGTGGCGACTATACTCTATGATATATTCAACCAGATTGTTCTCCCTACCGGAGACGCTTGGAAGGTAATAGATAACTAGGAGATGAAAGATGGAATTTCTAGACAAGTTCATAGCCTTGGCAGATGGAGTGAAGCATGAACATAGTAAGGGATACTAGGGGTAGATTTGCTAAAGGAAATATGTCGGGTTTTGTGCCTCTAGAGCAGCGTTTACCTAGTGAGCAAATTTCTCTTGCTTACCTAAATGGTGAGAGTAGTGTTTCATTAGCTAAAAGACATAATACATATCCACAAGCAATATTAGAAATTGTTAGGGAGAGAAAAGGAGATGTCCGTAGCTTGGCTGAGGCAGCTCAACTAGGCTTTACGACTGGCAGACGGAAATCTGTAACGCCTTCAGGTAGCAATAATACAAATTGGAAGGGAGATTTGATTAAATCGCCTTATGGCTATTTGATGGCTTGGGCACCTAATCACCCACGTGCTAGGAATAATCGCATTCCTCAGCATATACTGGTTTGGGAAAGAGTACATAGTAAGTCACTACCTAAGGGTTGGGTTATCCATCATATGAATGGTGTCAAGGATGATAACAGACCAGCTAATCTTATGGCTTTACCAACACAGCATCACAATGCACTAATTCCTGGGTTCCAAAAGCGCATTCGTGAACTTGAGGTAGAAATTAAGCTACTTCAAAAGGCATTAGAAGCTAACCAAATGATTTTTTACACTGAAAATTAAGGAGGGTTCAAATGGATGGATATATTTCTCAGTTTATTGCATTGGTTGACTCAACCAAACTAACGGTCTTATTTGCTTTGATACTTGGCAACTTTGTTACCGGCATAGCCGTAGCTATCAAGACGGGAGTGTTTAACCTCAAGCAGATGGGGGAGTTCCTCTATACGAGGGTTCTACCCTATGTAGTAGCCTATCTTGGTGTGGGACTGGTTGCCATGATAGACGAAGCATGGAAATGGTCGGTGACGGCGGTCTGGTGTATCATTCTAGCCACTCTGATTGGTGCAATCCTTGAGAACCTTAGAGAGCTTGGAGTGCCGATACCGAGTGTTCTAGGCGGCGGAGACGAGGAGCTATAATGGAGGCTGGTTTTATTGCTACCATAACCTTAATCGTAATCCAGCTAATAGGCTTTGCCTATGGCTACGGGAAGCTAAATCAGAAAGTAGGCAGTATTGATAACAGGCTCAACGACCTCAGCCACCGTTTTGATAAGGTAGAGGACCGAGTCGGCAGACTGGAGGGTAGAAAGTGAAAGGTCAAGGGTTAGCAATAGCCGCTATCGCCGGGCTAGGCTTGTATCTCTGGCAAAAAGGGAAGACGGCTCAGGCGACTACTACTACCAAAGAGACTTCACAGGTTGCTAAACAGGTTGCTGAGGTGAAAGAAGTCTTAGCGTCAGGAGGCGCTAAACTTGTGCAAGCCTATACGGACTATGCTGGTGCTCTCCCGTCAGCTAGTAACGCTGTGCAACAAGCGGTAGTCCAGATTGCTGGCGGGACCGCGACTATTGAGGATGTTCTTAGGTTCAATGCCGAACTTACTGCCTACGCTACCTATACCAAAGATGGTGGCAAGCTCAGCTATGAAGACTTTGCCATAACCATGGCAAGCCAGATGGAGCCGAAGTATGCCGCCATAGTGCAGGCGGGCAAGGATGCGGCTATCAGTGCTCAGGTTGACGAGACGGTAGCCAGCTTTAGCTCTCAGGCTAACCTAGCTAACTATGTTAATATGCTTCAAGACAACACTCCATTGAAGAATGAGCTACTGAGCCGTCCAGAGGTTAAGGCAGCACTAGCTCAAACTAAACAGGTAGTGCAACAAGTAGTAGTTGAGCCAGCCATATCAGCACAACAAGCTCAGCCAACACCTGTAGCAACACTGGCTATAGAAGAAACTAAGAGCTACGAGCAAGTTGCAACTCAGGCAGCACAGTCTGGTGGTTATGTTAGCTGGTCAAGCTCAGGAGGCTATGAGGTTATATCAGCAGAACAGGTAGCCAGCCCTGAATACTGGTAGGAAGGTGAGACATGAGAAAAGACGCAACCACAACACTAATGATAGTCGCTGCTATAGTCACGGGCATCTGGCTCTGGACAAAACGGGAGAGCACGGCTGAGGCATTAGTTAAGGCAGCGACTACACCTCCAACACCGGCAGAAACATCTGGAGTTAGCAAGATGCTCTGGGAAAAGCCACCATCCGATGTTGCCTTAATCACTATAGGGCAAGTAACCTATGCCAAGTTTGACACGCCGATTGATGTCGGCAGTGGCTTCAAGCAGTGGGGAGTAGACGTCTACGGCAACCCAGTAGTGGCAATGAACGAGCCTAGCAGTTATGTCTATGGCTTTGAGATGTAGGAAAGTAATATGGCTTGGGCAACGGTTTATGAGTCGCAATCAGGTCAAGCTCTGGAGAGCATACAACCTACTTACTCCGAGATACCGGCTGGCTCGCTAGTTGACATTGAGATAACTCTCGTCAAGTGGGCACCAGTCGCTAGACTAGCTGACCTAGCTGGTGCTGAATGGTGGGGGCAGCAACTAGCTGGCGCTGAGCTGAAGGTCACGGACGTAGAAGGTGTTGGCAATTACACCATCATAATTCACGGTACTGCTGTAGGACTAGCTCCACTTCTCCTAATTGGTGTCTTGGCTGTTTGCTTAACTATTCTAGGAGTAAGCATCGCTTGGATAACAACTGTCAGAATTACGGCGAACATAGAAGAAAAGAAACTAGAGGTAGTCAAAGAGGGAATGAGGTTAGGTTATACTCCAGAACAAATCAGCCAAGTGCTTGAAGGAGTAAAGACCAGCTACACGCCTTCTCTAAACTTGCCTACCGTTGCTGGTATAAGCGCCGGAGTCTTGGTTGTCGGAGCGGTTGTCTTGTTCCTAATTCTCAGGAAGTAACCTCGGTTGCCTGAGTTCCTTCATCCACCGGGAAACCGTTATGTGAGAGACCTCTATCCCCTCAGCTTCTAACTGCAAGGCAATAGTCCGGCTAGCCAACCCCTGAGACATCAACTCTGCTATCCTTGTTGCCATTTTACCTGTTACAACCCTCTTACCCTTCCCCACTATGGTAGAAGTTGATGTTACAGCCTTCTTCGCCACTACAGGCGGTGGTATTGGCATTTGAGAGACTTTCGGGGGGAGCTCTATAGTCCTCTTAGGAACTTTCGGCACCCAGTCGGGTTTAGTTGATGAAAGTTTTGCCTCTTCAGTCAAAAAGTCGCAACACGGTCGGCAGTAGCGCGGGTCTAGTGACTGCTCGGTCAGAGGCTTATTCATAAGACAGGCTTCGCAGAAAAAACTATCTACCATCTTGCAGCTCCCTGACCGCTTTCTCACAAGCCATATGTGCCAAATCTACTGCTCTCCAGAAACCACAAATAACGCATTTTTTGTTTTTGGAATACTTATTATCCAATTCTATACCCTATATTAAATCATCCCTTTTATACTACTCGGTTTTGAGTAAGTATTTCAAGCTACAACATCCGCTCTAAAAGTAACTAGGTTTTAGGCTTCTTCCACCATCGCCTCTTACGCCTCACCGTATCCTTGCCTCGCTTGCCTTTATTTTCAGCCCTAGCTCTAGCAAGCCCCGCTCTTACCCGCTCACTTCGGCGTTGAGATTCCATCCGGGCTACCCAACCAACTATGGCATACAGCACTTCGGCAAGCTCTCCAGGTGCTTCAGTCCAGGATTCTTGATAACTAACAACCTTCACGCCGTAGCGCTTGAGTCGGTCAATAAGTTGAAGAATTGCTAATGAGCCTTCACGAGATAAGCGGTCAAGTGACCATACTAGCACAGTCTCAAATCTACCCTTGCGAGCATCTTCAACAAGTCTAGCTAGTTCCCGCTGGTGCCCAGCCTTCCAAGCCGTCTCATTCTCAGAGTAAATCTCAACCAGCTCGTGCCCCCGGTCAGCTACCCATTTCTGGAGTGCCACTAACTGATTACCGGTGCTCTGTTCGGCTGTTGATACTCTCAGGTACACGGCGACTTTCACCGTCAGATATCCTCCGTCCTCAAGTTCAGTGCCGGGTTAGCCTGAATGTTATTGCCTGTAAAAGCAAAGGCAACTGAGGGGAAGATGACCAGCCGGACCCGGCTCTCAACAGCCACGTGGCTTAGGACTAGCCGAAGTTGCAAGGTAGGCTGGTCAAACTTAGCCTCAACAATCAGCCAGCCTTCCAGCTTGCCTATGTCGTGTACCGATTGGATACTAAACTCTGGCATATCTTATCTCTTCAAAGGTCATATTTAGCCTTTCAAATCACTATGGTTTTTACATCCGCCATGTTCGAAACATATCCGTCCTTCGTTAGGACTTTGAGTGTTAAAACAGAAGCCGTAATCGAAATCAGTTCGTTCATATGGTTCTCCAGGGACTGAAACATCACCCACACAGATAGTGCCTGACAGTTCCCCGTATCCCTCAATAGAGTATGGTATAAATGTCCAATCTTTAGTTGCTTCTCGCCAGTTTTCCATGTTATATTCCGTCGTTAATTCTTGTGGCATCTTTTACCTCCTTGAATTCCCGATTCTGATTCTCGGGTTTGTTGCATCGGACTACTCACTGGATTCCTCCAACTTTACGGACTAGCTCAGTCCAACTTTTACACGGCGACTTTACCTTTGCTACTTCTGCAGGAGTTTTATTACCTAAGCCCATATGAGGCTTAAAGAAGTTGTAATCTAATAGGAAGCCGTCCAGTATTAGCTCGGCTGTATCTAGGGTCTTAAAACCTCTCAGCACTTTAGTCCGCTCTTTTATAGTTGAGTGGAAACGTTCTATCAGATTGATGTTGATGCTCTCGGTCATACCATGCGACTTGATATGTTTGGCGTCAGCACCAAATACCCGTTCAATACCATCTATGTATGCCGGTAAGCTATCAGAGATAAAAAAGCGTGGTGCTTTCCCTGCTCTCTCGTAGGCTTTGGTCATTACGATTCGCACATCGCTAATAGTCCGATTCTTGGATAGGTGAGAGGCAAGTAAAAATCTCGTCTCCTCGTCTATAATGTCAAAAAACCAGAGATTACCGCCTTCAACCTTTAGAACTGTCTCGTCTGCTATCCATGTGTCAGATACGGTGGGCCACAAAGGCTCTAAGAGCTTGAGAGCCTCAAGGGTATATTTAATGACCCAGCGATAGACTGTAGAGCGGTCTACAGGGTTATGGTAAGTCTCATTCAAATGCTGGGCTATGTCCGACAGAGATTCTCCTCTATAATACATACCTAGACTTGCGCCAAGCTGGTCAACAGTAGTTCTCATGCCATAAGGCGCATCCTTGTTGCTAAACTGCCGTCTACATTTAAAGCATATATACTGTTGCTCTCCGTCCTTTACGCCATGCTTAATAATATCCACCGAGCCACACCACTTACAGCGAATAGGCTGAGGCTGAGTAAAGTGGCGCTCCCCAAGGATAGCTTCCTTAACCTCCCTAACAGTCTTCTTTTTGGGTTTGTCCTGTGTCATTTTACCTCCAATTACAATTAGCTAGTTCAAAAAGGAATCCCCGTATGGTCTAATGTATGAGTAAACAAGGGACATCTTTCTTTGGTTTCTTCGATAATACAGCTTGCTTTCAATTGCAATTTCCATGTTATTTTATCGTTATGTTTATCAAGTAAGTTTTTAAGAGAGTCTGCTGTTATGCTTGTGACAGGTTGCTTAAATTGAAGAGGCAATATAGCTCCATAATATACTTGCGTAGATTCGGTCATTAGAGATGAAGGAAGTGATAAACTATTCTGATTTAAATCGACAGTCAATTTAATATCTTCCAATTTTAATTTAAACATAGAACAATTGATAAAATTAACCTGAATAATAACGATGGGTTCTTGATACTTCAGTCCATGAAACTGAATAGATTCTAGTTTACTAATTATTAACGTGGAGTTAGTCTGTTTAAGATTTTGCAATTGTCCATTTCTTAATGCCCAAAAGGGTTTTAATTCCTCCGTTAGCTTATCAACTTTCTTGTTTGCAATATCAAGAACTGCTGGCGATATGCTGTTTTGTTTAACAATTTGAGATTTCTCGGTTTTAGTGTATTTTATATTCACATTTTTTAAGGGTATCCAACCTGCAATCTTCTCCCTAGTTAATGTAATAATTAATCCAATTACACCAATTCCCACAACAGCAATGCCTATCCAGTAAGCGGTTTCAATGATTTTAGCAAGCATTGCCCCGCCTCCAATAGTAATTAATTCGTAGAAGACTTGGGCCGGTTTTCTTTCTAGGTTTATCTTGCGTCATTTTAGTCTCCTATACAAGTGCTATCGTTTCATAATCCTGTGTCATTAACGGATGTTCAATATTCTCATTATCCCAGCAAAAAATATATAATTTGAATCTCATAGCTACCCTGTTTTTGAAATTATCTCTTGTCTGCTGTGATATTTTTTCTCCTAAGTTAATCTCTATATAACACTCATTAAATTTTTGTTTTTCAATTACTATCGGTCTCATCTCCTTTTCTTCAGTTGTATTATTAGAATTAATAACTAGATAGCACCTAGCCTTTATAAACGTCAAATCAGACGATAAGGCATTTGGAAGACAATAATTCAAACTTAAATAATTTTTCCCTTGCTGAAGTTGGGAGGCATCAATTCGCCAAATATATGGAAAAATTAATGATTCTGGTTTTTCTATCTTTTTAACTTGTTTACCACGTCTCCAGGTAATACCATTCCACGCCCATATAATTAGAGTAAAAACCAAAAGAGCAACTATTACAATGTATGGTGGCGGGATATGCTGAGAAGCAGACCAAATACTCATACCAGCACCCCCCGCCATACCAGTGATGATTTTTGGGAGACCAAGATGCTGAAATAATGACCATATTGTCTCCATTGAGCTAATAATGTCCCACATCTTTTGTAATTGTTTACCCATATTTTACCCCCTACCCAGAGGCGGACTTTATTTAGCATTGTCCACCCCCTCTGGTAAGGGCAGTATAGCAGGGAAAGTAGACAGATGCAACAAAACCGTTTATCTTGTGTCATTTTTATACTCCGATTAAAATTTCTTGCAATATTCACACCTTTTCCCACGTGGTAGACTTGTTGTGATTTTTATCATTGTGTTCAATTGCTTCGTCTTATTAACAGCTTCAAAATATAAATCTTTAGCTTTTTGTGCTTCAGGTAGATTAATCAAATCACTCTCCAATTTTAAGAGTAACTTAACAGCGTCATCTTGCTGCTTTGCATCATCAATGGATAACAATAACCAATTAAACCCAGCGTAGTTCCATGATGTATTACTTTGTGCATCATGCTTTAAGCAAGCTTTCGTATCTTGAATAGGATTTCCCGACAGGCTACAAAAGACAAAATCATATATAACAGCAACATAGTGATAAGTAATGTAAGGTTTATCGTAAGTTTTCTCACATTCGTATTGTATGATTGGTATCTTTATAGATTCCCTTACTTTATCAGCTATTGAATCAAAAAGGGATTTGCGTGCCATTAAATCGTTGCTCATAGCCGATTCCCACTCATTTAACAATGCCTGCAACCTACTATTTTTAAGATGTCTTTCTAAGAAACTCCAAAGGTCGCTACTCCTTAAATTTGATTCTACAATTACTGAATCACCAGTATATTTAGCCGTCCAAAGGTCGGAGGTATATTTATCACCCCATCTCTTTCGCCAGCTTATATCCCACCAGCTTATAAGAGATAATTCTCTGTAAGGAAAAGGTTGAACATTTTCAAGAATGTGTATGTCGTTTAATAGCCTTTTTTCGTGCTCTTTATATTCAGGAGTATCCTCTTTTCGTAAATTCCAGAAATAAACTCCAAGATAAATCCAAATCGGAATGATGGTAGCAAATAGTGTGGCTAAACCATTGTTGTTTAGCCAATCTTGAATATCCGTTAATCTCGTGTTGCCCCTTAACAAATATAACAACACCACTAGCAACAATCCTAGTATTGCCCAAATAATAGTGGTCTTTTTCATAATTTTGCTCCTTACCCAGAGGCAGACTTTACTTAACATAGTCCACCCCCTCTGGGTAAAGGGAGTATAGCAAGTAAAGTAGACGGATGCAACAAAACCCTTTCTAGCCCCTGTTTCTCAATCACTACTGGACATATCTTTCTCAAGTGAACTAGTAGGGCATTAACCTTATCAGCACTCGGCTCTGGCAGATTGTTCCGATAATTATCAGCTCCAACCTCTATGATTTCGGGTTTTATATGCCCTATCCAACGCACAAAGGTCAATAGGTCAAAGTCCATTAGCGGCTCTATTGAGACGAACTTGTGCGGGGATGTCAAGTTCCACATTGTCAGATAACGGACTAAAGGAGGTGATGCTCTCGTAACCCCATACTCTCGGTTAGTCTCCAGAGTCGTGCCGAGATAAACATTGGGCAAGTGGAACTTTACCTTACGGAATATATCAGGCTTTTTTGAGCAGAGCAGAAACTTGGTTTCAGGATATTTGTTGGCGGTCGCTACAACGTGGTCTTCCACTACCGATGGCGCAAAGGCTATATCCCCCATGCTTACAGGGAAAACAAAATCATCAGGATGAAATCTCTTATTAAATCTATCAGGATGAACGGTAGGAACAAAGCCATTAGGATAGCTCTTTCTTAGCTTGCCTTCTGCCAGCTTTCTTGCCCAACAATAGCTGCAATTAAAATCGCAACCTGTGAACAAGTTCCAAGTCGTCATTCGTCTCCCGTTATATGTAAACATTTTAGTCATGGCTTATCGCCACCCAATAACCATGCCGGCACAAAGCCCCCGAGACTGCCGTTATCTCAGCGTTAGTTAATCCTTTTGCCTTTGCGAATGTAGTGTAAAACATCTTCTTTCCCTCCTATTTATTCCCTTTCAGGGTGTCTGCTAGTTTACAGCAGTATTTATAGGATTCACAGTGTTTGCAGTTATATTCCTTTGTTATCATGTTTTTTGTGGTAGGGTCAGGGTCTAGTTCCACATACTCCACCACCTTCCCGAAACACTGCATAGCCTTTGCCTTTTCTAGTTTGTTCATCTTCTGCTCTCACCTCCATAACTAGGAAGACTAAAAAGAGATGAACAGGGGCAGGAGATAGCACTGAACTCATCAGCAAGAAAGCTTATAACCTGACGTTCAGAACCTTGCAAAAACAAAGATATTCCATTTCTTTTTCTTTTTACGATTGCTTCTGGCAAGAGTGCCTTAACTAAAGCCACAGTTGCTGTAAGCAGATTGTTCAGGATATCTTTACAATCCTCTCCATACAACTCTTCAAAAAGGAGTTCTGAGCTATCGCCATTTAGCCTTACCCGAATGTGATACTCACTAGGCACTACCAATTCCATAGAAACCATCTTAGTTATTTTCCTCACGCTTCACCTCCAGCATGGAAAAAGCTCCAGATTCTCTTTGCCAGCTTGGGTCCGATACCTTTACAACCAGCCTCAAGCTCCTCAGCAGTAGCATTGGCTACCTGATACAGTGTAGAATAAACCTCCAGAATAGCACTAGCCTCTAATGTTAAGGTCTAATTCCGCTCCACAGTTGCCACAGAACTTATCTATCACCTTCACATAGTGTCTGCAGGCATCGCATCTGTATCTCTTAGGCGGTGCTATTAACTTCACTCCGCAAAAACGACAGAAGTTTCCACCTGTCCCACATATACCATCCTCAAATGAGATTAGGCTACATTTTGGGCAATAGCACTCTTGCTTTGCCTCATCATCACTCATTTCTTCTCCTTGAAGCTAAAGCCAGCAACCTTGAGTTTCTCAATCTCCACCTCGGCTCCCTGCTTTCTCAGGTCAGCACCAGTCAGGTAGATTGCTCCAATAGTGTTGGCAACCTCTAATGCCCGGTTAGCCTTCTCATTAGCACTCTGGGCTAGTCCTTCTACAGCAACCAACCGTTTTTCAATAGCTTTATCACCCCGAAAGGCGTTGTCCGCTATTGTATCAACGGCTTTGGCAAGAGCATCCTCCCCGTTAGTAATTCTGTCTTTAAGGTCTTTCTCTGCTTGCCCAATAGCCCCTGTCAGCCTGCCTTCCAGGTCTGCTAGGTCAGCCAGCATCTCGTCTCTAACCTTCTCTACGGCTTCCTCAGCAGCAGCCTTGACCGCTTGAGCAGCCTTCTCTCCAGCCTGACGGGCTTCTTTGGCAGCCTCTTTTGCCTCTGCCGTCGCCTTCTCGGCTCGGCTAATAAGCCCTACTAGGTCTTCCAAAATAGTAGGTAGAGGCTTGGTCATAATTGCTTCTTTTGGGTCATACTGTTTTTCGTTTGCCATGTTTCTACTCCTTCCTTATAATCTCCTCATGCCAGCCTCTAAGCTAGTCAGGCTTAGAAGCTGACTCAAGAGATTAGATTGCCGGCGCTATACCCTTACCGGCTTCCTCAGTCTTCAGCCCGGTTATCTTGACTCCGCCAAGTCCTTTCGGGTCCCAGCTCCAGTCAGCATAGCAGACTATCGGGAGCTTCATATCCCACTTGACCTTAGTTTTATTCCCGCCCAAGTCAGTTATCTCGTAAGGTACACTCATCAGCCACGCCCTGCTCCACAAGCCTCTTCAGTTTAGTAATCTCGTCCTTTTTGCCTTTTTGCCTCCTTTTTTCTTTTTTTACACTAACTTTAGAACATCTGAGCTAACCTGTTTCATAATATATCTAATGCTTCATTGCACCTCCTACAAGCCTAAATAAGTCTCGCTACCACTTTCAGAGCCAACAAAGACACAACCTCTACGCCGTTTCAGTTCTAGCTTCTCTCCCGCTTCTACCTTTTCAGCTAACTGCTTTAAGCGGTTAGGTGGTAACTCAGCTAAACTCACTTTCACAAACTCATTAAACTCAGCTATTTGTGGTTTCAGAGCTTCATAGACCTTGCCAGCCAAGTCCTGCCGCTCAGACTCCGAAAGTGTAACTACTAAACCTGATACTGAGACCGGTAAAGCTGGGAGCGCTTCCCTCATTTGAGGATACTGCACCAGTGTTTGAAGACTACTACCTACAGTTTTCTGCCACCAGAGCGGGTCTTGGAACTGCTCAAGTCCGTCTGCTAACCTTCCCATAGCTAATGCTAATTCGTGTGTTGCTTGTTTATTGGTTATTTTCTTGCTTTGCTTTACTCTCTTAAACAGATTTTTCATTGCACCTCCTACAACCCAACTACTATATTCGCTTCGCTCTCCTTAATCTTTACTTCCCTGACTAGCACGTAGGGCTTTTTTGGCGTTACGCTGAATAGCTTGTCAAAGAGCCTGGAATCAAGCAAGGCTCGCGCCTCCTCTACGTTAATTGACTCAAGGTAGGCGCCCCTGATAACCCTCGCTCTCAGTCCTGAAGGCGTGTCGTAGCAATCAGGACTACCCATTGCCTCAAAGCTGCTCATAATAGTGCCCTTGATAATTTCCATGCTTAGGTCAATATCATCCCGCCTTTTCTTGAGTGCCCAATAGTCCTCAATAATCTGGGAAAGTAGTGCTGTGGTACCTTGGTTAGTTAGCTGTTCCTGTGGCATCAGTTCCCTCCTATGCCTCGTCTTCGGCAAGACTGGCTTTACGCTGTTGCTGTAGCGTTCTAGCCCTTGCCTTGGCAATGTTCTCAGCCATAGGCTTAGCTTTTGGGTACTCTGACTGAATGATGGCAGATGTCAATTGGTTATATTGCATCTGCTGGAAGAGCTGGGTCGCTCGCTGGTGGTCGGAAGTGTTACGGGCTGCCCGCCAGGCTTCCTTCGTCTGCCGGTAGCTGATGATGTGGTCTAGTAACATACTAGCCATAATTTCAGTCTCCAGCTCTTTGGGTAAGCCAGTATCTACCTTGATTTTCCCGTCCTCGCCGATGAGTTTAGCAACTATCGCATCCCCCTCGGCATCACTGTCCTCTTTCACGCTCTTTGCCTTCTCGTCCAGTTTCTTTGTTGTCTTGTCTACCATTTTTTACTTCCTCCTTTAATAATTTTAGCTTATCAATATACTTAGTAAGCCCGTTCTTAAAGCCGTGCTGTTCTAGGGCTTGCTTGAGTGCTACCGGGTCACTGGCTATCTCCAGCAGGGCTTGGCGATTTACGCCACCAGCAGAGCCATGAAATGTTCCGCCACACCAGCAACTGCACACCGAGCCTTTGGCACTATGACACCGGGCGTCACAGCGTCTAACGCGGCTCACTGTTTCCCTCCCTTTGCTACCAGCCTAGCTAGTTCTTTTCTAGCTAACCGACTCGGCTTGGCCGAGCCACGTTCCCACCGACTAACAGTAATTACTCCAACGCCGAGCTGGTAGGCAAGCTCCTGCTGAGTTATACCTAGTTTCTTTCTGATTTCCTTTACGTCTATATCCATACTTAACTTCTCAAATAGAATGGGCGGGTTAATACCTTTACAATCGCACTGCATGTAGGGCAGACCCTTTCTTGGTTATCCTCAACTTTTAGACAGGAATGATGGCACTTTTTGCAAAGTAGATAAACACCATTGCCTTTTTTACATAATTTACATAGTCTGGTTCTATAATCAGGCGTACAAAGGCTAGCCATAAATTAGTCTCCTTTCCTATTTATTCCCTTAACTTCTCAATAGAGTAGGCGGGGGTTACTTTAATTTCC
>ERZ1292632.760-Hain-H43-01um-R2-760-length-35296-cov-18_pt1 | contig 35296 bp, 41 predicted proteins | sample MGYA00564407_ERZ1292632 | MGnify/ENA primary metagenome ERZ1292632 (study PRJEB36523, sample SAMEA6512637) | groundwater metagenome | collected 2019-01-08 | study: AquaDiva: Metagenomics assemblies of 32 groundwater samples | reverse complement strand
GTTCGGGCAAGCCCTCATATGAATCTTAGAGAGTTGCGTCAAAAATTTTTGGATGGGAAAAACAAATGAAGTTAAGCGAACAAGAATGGGAAACTTTAAAGAAATTCTTCTTGTGCCAAACGGGTGTAAGTATGCAAGAAGACATATTGTTATTATATAACTTTGCAAAAAATATGGGGTTCAACCACATACTTGAACTCGGTATAGGCAATGAAGCCAATTCAACTAAGGCCTTTGCCTATGCTACTGCACAGTTGCCAAGCACTTCATTCACAAGTGTTGATAATAATCAAGAGAATATAGATATATGCAAAAAAATATTACAAGACTTCGGCTTAGATAAATATGTTAAATTAGTATTATCTGATTCGGTTGAATTTTTGAGGAACAGCCAAAAAAATTATTATGATTGCATATTCATTGATACAAGCCATACATTTGAGCATACTGTTGCCGAAATAGAGGAAGCCACGGAGAAGTTTGACCCAGCAGGATACATATTTTTGCATGATACTAGACAGCAGGGAGTTGCGAATGCCTTAGAGTATTTTCTTTCAAAAAATCCAATGTATATTCGTACAGAATTTAATACTCCTGCCGGTCTTGGTTTACTTGCGAAAAAAACTTATGGAAAGTATTTGTTAGAAATTCACAATTTGAAATATCCAGAGGCGAAAAAATGAGAAAATATAAAAGAATAAAAAAATGCCGTGTTTGCGGTTCGGAGAAATTGATTCCAATTTTGAATCTGGGAAAAATTTATGTTTCAGATTTTGTGGCATCATTTTCTAATAGAGGAAGAATTCCTTTAGAATTGATTCTCTGTGAAAACTGTAATTTGCTTCAGCTTAGACATACAACAAATCCGGATTTATTATATAGGGAGTATTGGTACAAATCGGGTATTAACGAAACAATAGTTGCAGACCTCAAGGATATAGTTTCAAAAGTAGAAGAACAAGTTAAATTAAAAGAAGGAGATATTGTAATAGACATCGGATGCAACGATGGTACGCTTCTGCGTTCATACAAAACTAAAGGATTGAAACTTGTCGGTTTTGAGCCCGCACTAAACCTTATAAAAGAGGCTAAGCAAGGAACGACCAAAATAATACCAAATTATTTCAGTTTCAAATTTTACCGCCGATATTTTAATGAACATAAAGCCAAGGCAATCACAAGTATTGCTATGTTTTACGATTTGTGTGTAAAGCCAGATACAGTTTTAATTGGTGAAAATAAACCTATCGGGTTATACAATCCCAATGAAATGACTTTTGGACTCAATGGAATGATGAATAATGTGATAAAAACAATGACTCGGGAATACAAAGGGCATATGATTACAATCAAACCAATGTACCTTGAACCAATTATAACTACTCCTGAACATCCTTTATTAATAGTCGATGGAGAAAAAATCAGGTGGCATAATGGTTTACTAAAACGAAAGAAAAATTGGAATCTTTCACGAGAATGGGTAAAGGCAAAATACGTTAAAAAAGGAGATTATGTAGTTGTGCCAAAGTTAAAAACAACTTACATGGAAGAGGAATTAACATTACCTCCATCACATCAGGGTCCTAGGAGTATCTTGTTTGATGATGAAGCCGCATGGGTATTTGGATTATATGTTGCGGAGGGATATACAAATCAAGGTAGTATTAATTTCTGTCTTCATCAAAGAGAAACATATGTTGTGGAAAGACTTCGGAGATTCTTTGACCGAATTGGGCGTTCTATTTATGTACATCGTAATAGTGGTCTTGGTATTATTGCAAGTGTTAAATGTAAGTCGTTAATTGCTGCTTTTAACCAATGGTTTGGTAGAGGTGCACGAAATAAATGTATTCCTGATTTTATTATGTTGTCAAGATTGAGCCGAAGGAAATCATTCTTATCTGGTCTTCTAGAAGGAGACGGATTTATGAACACACACCAAATGACCTATAGGACTTCTTCCCATATATTGGCTCTACAGGTACAACTTTTAATTGCATCTCTTGGCATTATACTTGGCATTTCCAAGTTCCAACCTAGGACTTCTCAAACTAAAAATGGGCGCATAATTAAAAGTGGGATATCTTGGGCTCTTAGCTCTAGCTCTGGAAAGCTGTCTTCATTCTTTATGCAAGGACCACTAAAACCGTATCGTGAATGGGATAACCATATCATCCTAGATGATGCCATTCTTGTACCAATTCATAAAGTAAGTATTGAACAGTATGAAGGTAAAGTCTGCAACATCCAAACCTCAGATAACACATATCTAGTATCTAATGCAGTTGTTCATAATTGTGACCCCAACAAATTCATTAACGATATAATAAAAACACTTGATGATAATGGCGTATGGATTATTGAAATGCGGTATCTTCCTTTAATGTTGCAACAAAACGACATCTCAAATATTTGCCACGAACATCTTTTATATTATTCTCTAATGTCTTTACAGAAACTTCTTGAAAGGCATAATTTGGAAGTTGTTGATGTTGAAATTAATAATGTTAATGGTGGTAGCCTACGGGCATACATCAGATTTAAAAACATATTTCCAATACATTCCACCGTCAGTAATCTTGTTAAACAAGAGAAAAAAACCAGACTCGACACGATAGAACCATACAGCAAATTTGCATTGCGAGCCTTAAACATAAAACAACAAATATATGATTTCATAAAAAAGGAACACGATGCAGGTAAAAAAATATTTGTTTACGGTGCAAGTACCAAAGGGAATACCATGCTACAATATTTCGGTATCGACCATAATCTTATAGAGGCGGCAGCCGAACGGGACTCCCGAAAGTTTGGGATGAAAACTATAGCAACAGAAATCCCAATTATATCAGAAGAAGAATCTAGAAAAAATGCCGATTACTTTCTGATTCTTCCATGGCACTTTCTTGATGCCTTCATTAAAAGAGAAAAAGAGTTTCTTTCATCTGGCGGTAAATTTATAGTTCCTCTGCCAGAATTCAAAGTGATACCATGAAAGGACATAATTATGGAAATTGTAAAACCTGCGGAAAATTTCATAAACATCCAAGAGGGATGTTAGGGAAGACAAACAAAGGAGTTAATTTAGGTAAAATACCATGGAATAAAGGTTTAACATCTAAAACAGATATTAGGATTAAAAAATATGCAAAAAAATTAAAGGGCAGAAAAATTACTTGGGGAGACAAAATTTCAATAACTAAAACTGGAAAAACCGTACCAAAACTTTCAGAAAAATTACGTGGTCGGAAACAACCAAAAAAATTAAATATTAAAAGGTCCAAAACATTGAAACGCCACCAAAAAGACTTTTTGGAAGAACATAAACAAACTTTATTTTCTGAACTTAAAAATCTTGAAAAGCAGGGTTATAAATGTATTCCTATTGTTAAGCCTTTGCCTGATATTATTGCTATCAAAGATAATAAAGTTTTTGCAATAGAAGTAGAATTTGGCAAAATAGAACCAAAAAGATATGATGGAGTTACTTATTTTGATGATATAATTTGGATAAAAGAAACTCGAAAAGGGAAGAAAAAATAATGCGTCTGGGTATAATATCAACCTTTAGAGATTTTTGTGGGATTGCCAAGTACACGGAAAATTTAGTAAACGAACTGTCCAAATTAGTTGAATTAAAGGTTTTTGCAGAAATCCTTGAACCCCCACAAGTCGAAACTGAATTAATAAATCCAAATATTAAAATAGATTTCGAAAGATGCTGGCGTAGATACCAAAACTTCGAGGATTTGGAGAAAAAAATTATAGAATATTCTCCGAGCATTGCCCATATACAATTTGTTGCTGGGCTTTTTAATGAATTAAGTTTTAATCCTAATAGTCCATTTCAGAAATTTCTATCAAACTTGAGACAAAAAGGCATCAAAATTATAATAACTTTACATGATGCTCCGGGAGATTTTCCAAACCCAGCACAGCTTTTGCAATGGTATAAAAATTTAAACGCAAAATTCATTGGCATTAACAATGAAATGGTTGCTGGCCTCAAAAGGTGGTATCCAGATGCAAACGCAACAGTAATACCTTTAGGTTCTATAAATTTCAAACCATATGACAAACTTGAGGCTCGTAGAATTCTCAAGTTAAATGAGAATGATTTCATTTTAACTCAACTAGGATTTTATGGGATGGATAAGGGGATGCTTGAAATCATAAATGCAGTTCCAAAAATTTCAATTCCAAATTTCAAGTTAATTTTTGCTGGTGGATTTCATCCTTTGGCTTCGCCCATTTATAGGCCTTATGTGCAGGATTGCATCAAAACCGTTATTCGTTTGGGACTCGTAAATAAAGTGAATTTCGTTGGCAGGTTGCTGACAGAAAATGAAATTAACCTCTGGGCTTCGGCCACAGATTTTATCATAGTAAACTTGAAATCAATTTTTGGCTATTCTGGCTCCGCATCCATTAAAAGAACTCTTATGGCTGGCAAACCAGTTTTAATAGGCGATGATTCCCGTCTTTCAGAATTCAAGGATGGAATCAACTGTATAAAGATTTCACAAGATAATATTGCTGAAAAAATTATGTGGCTTTATAACAATAAAGAAATCCAGAAGACTATTATAGAGGGAGCATTACAATATGCCAAAGAGACAACTTTTGATATTGTTGCTAAGAAGCATCTGGAAGTTTACAAGTCATGCCTGAATTGACCATAGTAATTCCCCTTCACAATAATTATCAATTGACTGCAAATTGCCTTGCTCATATATTTCGTTCCACTTATCCACGAGAACAAATGCAAATTATTATTGTTGACAACAATTCAAAAGACAACACCAAAAATTTAATAAAATATCTCATAGAGAAAGAAAATTTGCCAATAATATATGTCCCATTTACCGAAGAATATGCAACCCGGTTGGGCATAACTCCTAATAATGCTTTCAATGTAGACTTGGAAAAAATAATTGGTCCATATGACGAAGGCCAAGGCTATTTGAAGGGAACAAATATAGGCTGGCAACTTGTGCAAACCTCTTTTGTAATGCTGTTAAACAACGACGTGTTCATGTCTCCAACGTGCATAGAAACCCTGATAAATATGGCCAAGTCTTCAAAAGAAATTGGAATTGTCGGGGGTTCAGAATTTCTTCCCGATGGTAGACCAAGTAAAACAAAGCCTTTCATCTTTTATAATAGAGAAGATTTGTCTGCCGCAAATTTGTTGAAGGATTACAAAGATTTGAACGTTCCCGAAGATTCGGAAATTGTGGATGTTGAAGATATGGGCTTTGCATGTGTAGTCATAAAAAAAGAAGTGTGGGAAAAAATAGGGTATTTTGACGAGCAGTTTGCACCGTGTATGTATGAGCAGGAAGACTATTGTCTCCGGTCAAAACTTGCCGGCTTCAGAAATGTAATAGCCACTAAAGCAGAATTTATTCATAATGTGGGTTCAACAACAGCGTCTAACTGGCAGTTCTACCAGAGCGTTCTCAAAGATAACAGGCAGAAATTTTACAATAAGTGGCAAGGAATATTCCAGACGGGAAGTGTATCATTTTGAAAACTTTTATGTTTTTAGGGAAGTCTTATGAATATTCCAATCATGAATATAATGAAACATGGAAGAATGAAAGAACCATAGAAGTGCCAATTATCTGGGAATATGTGAAAGAATATAAAGGAAAAAATATTTTGGAAGTTGGAAATGTTCTTTCCCACTATTTTACTGTAGACCACGACATTGTAGATAAGGATGAAAAGGCGCCAGGAGTCATCAACCAAGATGTCGTTGATTATAAACCAGACAAAAAATATGATTTGATTGTGAGTATCTCAACTATGGAACACGTTGGGCATTTTGAAAATCCTGGTTCATGGGTTCAACCACAGAAAATCCTTGTTGCTCTACAAAATTTGAGGAATCTGCTTGCTCCAAACGGTCAAATTATCATAACTTTTGGCATGGGATACAATTATCTATTAGATGCCCACGTTAAACTTGGTAACATAAAATTCGACAAAATGGTTTGCATGAGAAGAATCTCTCAAGATAATGAATGGGAAGAAACTGAATTTGACAAAATTAAAAATGATGTGTATGGTCAACCATTTAATGGTTCCAACAATGTAATAATTGGATTTTTAAATAAATGAGGAAAATAAGATGACTTATCCATTAATACCAAGTTCTACTGGCGAAAATATAGAAGAACATTATAAAGCAGAACGTATTGGTATTTTATATGAAAATAAAATTGTTTTAGATTTGGGTGCCAGCAATGGAGATTGTGCGGAGTATTTCTTGCATAAAGGAGCGAAGTTCATTGTTGCAGTTGAAGGAAATTTAACATATGAACGTAGCCTAACTTTTGAAAGTTTAGTAAAAAATAGTCAACAATTTAATGGAAAAATAATTCCAATTTTCATGTTCATAGAAAGCACAAAGCAAATAGAAGATTTAATTCTTGAGTATAAACCTGATATTGTCAAAAGTGATATTGAAGGAGCCGAAAAATATTTGTTTGAAATTAAAGATGAAATTTGGAAGATGGTTCCAGAATATTTAGTTGAAACTCATGAAGGATATCTTCATGATAATTCAGATAAGGCTATGTATACAAAATGCACTAGAACAAAATATAAAATTGTAAGTGATACTACAACCATAGCTCGGGTTATTTATGCAAAAAAGGAGGATTAAAATATTGAATACAAAATGGGTTAAAAAATGTCAAGAATCCTTGAAAAATATCGAGTCGTTTCAAACTGGTAGTCGAGTGCAAACTGCCACACAATTGGTTTACATGCATAATATACTGTATGAATCAATGGTTGGCTGGGCGCAAATGCTCAACAAAGTTTTAATGGAAGCTTTAAGCAGTTCTATCAATCTCAAAAAGATTGAAAGTATAATGACAGATGAAGAACTTGATGACATTTTCCAGAACTATAGAGAATTTGTTAAAAAATATTTAGAATACGACATTAAAGTAACAACTTTGTTGGATTCAAAATTAAAAAAGTTTTCTAAAACCAAAAAGGGCATTGTCATAGAAACGCAACCGCCATCAGGGATGATTGTATGAGAATTGGTTTGGTTAAAATAAAAAGGAAGTATGAAATATGAGATGGGGTCATAATTATGGAATTTGTAAAAAGTGTGGAAAAGAACATATACATCCAAAAGGAATGAAAGGTAAATCCAACAAAGGGGTTCACTTAGGAAGTATACCTTGGAACAAAGGATTAACCAAAGAAACTGATAAAAGAGTAAAAAAAATGTCGGAAATTCCTAAAACAAAAGAATTTATAGAAATAGTTAGACGGAAAAATAAAGGTAAAAAACGTACTGAAAAACAGAAGAAAAATATAAGTGATGCTCATAAAGGACAGAAGTCGCATAGAAAGGGATTAACATTAGAAGAAGAATATGGAAAAGAAAAGGCATCAAAAATAAAAGAACAACTTAGTAAAACATTAAAACAAAAATATGAAGAAGACCTTCTATACAGACAAAAAGTTATAAAAAATAGACCTAATGTTAGTGGTTTAATTAAAGATGCCTTTGACTTGGAGTCCGTAATTGCTTTAGAATTGGAAAAACATTTTATTTTTGCATTTTATCCTTCTGCAATTTGTGATAGAATAGTTATTAATAAAAATGGTATTCATTTTGTTGAAGTTAAAAGTGGGGGCAGAAGATTGTCTTCAAAACAATTACTTTTTAGTAATTTAGTTAAAAAATATAATTTGCCACATATATTTTATAATGTGGTTCATAATAGTAAGGAAGTTAAAAATATATGAGGGTTGGCGTAGTAACAACTTGGAAAATTCCGTGTGGAGTAGGAAAATATACAGAGCAGCTTTGCAATGAACTTTTAGATAAAGTTGAACTGAAAATTTTTGCAGAGAAAACTTCCAATGAACTTGAACCACTTGACCCAAATAAAAATATTCCATATGAAAGATGCTATGTTCGAGGGGAAAGTTACAGCGAACTGCTACAAAAAATTTCAGATTATAATCCAGATATTGTGCATATACAGTTTGAAACATCAATGTTTCAAGAAACGTATTCGTACCACAGTTCATTCCTTGACTTTTTGAATGCTCTGCATGCCAAAAATATTAAAACTGTTGTAACATTCCACACAATTATTCCTCGTCCTAATTTCAACAATGAAGAAACTCATCAGGTGGCAATGTGGTATAACAGTTTAAATAGCAAAGGCATTGTGGGTAATAACGCAGTTAAAAATGAGCTTTTAAAATGGGCTCCGAATTTCGATGTTTCAACAATTCCTCTTGGTTCAACAATTTTTAACTCGATTTCCAAGGAAGAAGCCGCAGAAAAACTCAAGTTGGACAAAAACAGAATTTATATTGTTCAACCAGGCTTTTTTGGAGCTGACAAAGGCATGACTCAACTTGTGAACCTTATGCCACAAATTCTTTACAAGTATCCAAATGCCTGCCTAGTTTTTGCCGGTGGTTTACACCCGATGGCTCCTGAAGCTTGGAGAGCCCACACTAAAGAATGTATAATAGAAATCATCAAATCTAAATTGACGAAAAATGTTATAATGCTGGGCAGATTTGTTCCTGAAGAAGAGTTAAACCTATGGCTTGGCCTGGCAGATATTATAATGCAGAATTACCACTGGGTCTCTGGTTTATACAGCGCCTCGGCTAATGCTCATAGACTGCTTTGTGCAAACCGGCCAATAATCATGAATGCTCAGGATGTGCGACTTTCGGAGTTTACTAATGATGTCCATTGCGCTAAGGCAATTGATAATAATATGCTTGAAGTCATATTGAAATGTTTGGAGAATAAGGATTTCGCCAAACAAATTTCTGAAGGCGCCGTAAGGTACGCCCACGAAACAACGTTTGAATCTGCGGCTAAAAAGCATATCGAGTTGTATGAAAAATGCATATAACAAGTTTTATAACTATTGAAGGAAACGATATAGTTCATAGATGGTATGATGAAAAAGGAAATTTAATCAAAATTTGGAGTCATCCAATTTTACATATAAAGGAAGATAAAAAATGAAAGTGGGCATGATTAGTCCTTTTCTGGTAAAATGTGGAATTTCCACATATTGTCTTTACCTTTCTGAGGCCCTAATGAAAAATGGGGTTGATGTAACAGTATTAGCCGAGGAACCTTTCCCAGATGAATCTGTCCTCACTAAAGATATACATACAAAAGTCCCCTATTTCTATTGTTGGAAGAGAACCGAATTTTATGATAAATTAATCAAAGAAACCCAGAATTATGAACTTGCCCACCTTCAACATCAATTTGGGTTTTTTAATAATACAGCCGCTTGGATAGAATTACTTCATCAAATTAAAATTCCAAAAATTTTAACTATACATGATATTGTATCTCCCTGCGAACAACTTTATGAATATTTCACAAAAACCTTTGAACTTTCAGACAAATTAATAGTCCACACTCCAACCTGTTATGATATGCTTCTTAGGTGGAACTGCCCAAAAGAAAAAATTGTGCAGATACCCCACGGCACGAAGCTGATTGATGTTCCATTTAAAGATTCAGCCAGAGAAACTCTGGGCTTGCCCAAAAACGCAAAAATTATTTTGAGTTGGGGATTCATCTGGGAAAGCAAAGGTATTCTAGAAATGGTAGAAATTTTAAAGGAAATTAAAAAGACGTATCCAGAAGCAATATTCATCCATGCCGGTGGAGTCCACCCGATTCTGCAGAAATCTCAATATTTGGGCAAAATCTTGAAGACTGCGGTCCAAATAGGTTTGACTCCTAAAGATTTAATAATTACGGGCTGGTTACCCGAAGAAATGGTGCCAACTTATTTTGGTTGTGCAGATGTTATAGTCTTGAATTATATGCGTGGCTCAGCTTCGGCCTCGGGGGCAGGTCATAGAATTATGGCGAGTCATAGACCAATCGTGGGTACAGACGACCCGACTTTAGAAGACATACCAAAATATTCTGTACCTAGATTTTCTCCTACTGAACTCTATCAAGCAATTCTTAAAGTGCTTGGCGACTTAAACTTACAAAAAGAATTGGTTAAACAAGGAGAAGAGATGTCTCTCAAGACAAGCTGGGCAAATGTTGCTTTGATGCATAAAAAACTTTATGTTTAATGTCTCCATGGACGCTCGGATATTCTATCTATTAAACTCTTTTCTTTTGCAACTACTTGAACAGGATAATTAATTAAAGGTATTGGAATTCGCATTTGTTTTTTATTCGTAAGCAAGCCTTTGCTTAAAAATGAGTCGTTCTCCCATCTTTGTTCCAAGTCTATCAGTTCATAGTAATTATTAATATTTTCTGACAATATATTAAGCAAGTATTTTTTGCCCATAATTAATTTAGGTTGTCCTATTGTATTAACTTCAATTTGTGTAGTTGGAGTGGAATTTTCTGCAAGTAATGTATTACCCACATTTACACAATATGGTGTACTATTGTATCTTTCATCCATAACTACTTTTGGTCTGGCTCCATAAGAGCCAGTTGATATTGCACTGGAAGTATACGCTTGAAATCTTGTACCAAAATATAGTCCGTCAATTCGAGTATAGGCAAAAGCTCCTCCTTGTAGCATGCCAAAATAACTACCAATTAATTCAATTCTATCGACATTAAACCAATCAGGACTTCCAATTCTTAGCCATTTATATGAACCCGTATTAGTTCCCGTACTACCTGTAAATGAAATTCCTTCATACAAAGGGCTGAGTTGGACAGTTTTTTCCTGCCAACTTGTGGATTGTGCTGTTCCCTCAAATGTAGTTTCAAAATAATTATCCCAACTTCCACATCCTAAACGAAATTTATAATAATCATTTGCTCCTGCTGTTGTGCCAAGGTCAGTATGATAATACAAATGTAATATATCGTCAGGTAATAAGTATATTGGATTAAATGTTCGTCTTAAATGAACTAAAAATGTGCCCGGTACAGAAGAACCAGTATCTCGCCATTCCACTGTTATAGAGGCGCTACCTGTAGCTTTATAGCCTGTTGAATAAGCTACAGTTAAAGAACCAGAATTACTGCCACTATAAATTAAGGCAGTCCAATTAGATAAATCTTGTTCGGTCCAATCATCATGATTAACTGGAATATCACTTCCAGTAATATTTGAAGGGTCTCTCATGCCAAAAACATAATATTGATTGTATACTTCTGTTAAATCTTTGAATAATCTATAACTTAAAATATTCGTGTTTTCAACAAATGATGATTCTGTATCTGTTAATGATTGTCTTTCGAAGGCATGTAAATATAAATATGCATCAGTATAGAAGTCTCTATTATCAAGGTCAACAACTTCTTTTAGGCCTTTAAAACAATTGTCATTGATTAAGGTAATTGGATAAATTTCATTTGTTGCATCGATATTAGCATTTGAATAATATAAACCAGCATCATCTTTTAAAGTTACAATTGTAGTGTACGCTGAGCCGGTGAAACCACGTCTTTCTAAAATTCGGAAGAGGGCTTCGCCGTAATCTCTCCCGACAAATGTTCTAATGCAACCATTATCGGAGAAATCAACATTCTTTGTGTCAATTTTACCTGCAAATTTTGGGCTTGCTGTTAAAGTTGTACCAGAGCCAGTATAACCATACCAAATTTTTACGGTGTCATAAACTTCAATATTTTTAAAAGCTCGACCTGTAGACACTCCAGTTGCAGAGCTACCTGTATCAGGTATTACTATTTCAAAACTACCAATAGCTGCCGTTAAGCCAGGTTTTACTCTAAAGGATGAAATTTGGTTAGTATAATCAGAACCAAATCCATGAAGTAAAGTTGAGCCACTCCAAAACTCAACTTTGTAGGCGGGTTGAAAAGACCCTGTCCAAGACATTCTAGATTATCTCCACGGCACTAATAGAAAAACGCCTTTCTAACGGTCGCAAACCACTATCAAACCATTCTAAATCATGATAAAAAACAATTGTCGCACTTAAAAGCGTGCCTAAATTGCTTGAAAAAGATATTGAACCAGTATCATTTTTAACCGATTCTATGAATCCTGAACCAGCAAGTGTTGTAACGAAACCTTTTAAGGTAAACCTGCGGTTGCTCAATCCCATTTTTTGTACCAAATCTTTATCTGCACCAGGAAGTTTATGAACGGAAGTTTTGGTTGACTGAGAAGTACTCAAGTCGTTGACTCTTCCATCAGAACCAGTTAATGTGCCTCCCACGCTATTACGAATTGTTACCGGCATTAAACTCCAAGCCTCCGTCTAGACTCCTGAGCCATGCGCAAAGCCATCGCATCGAGCATTCTGTCAACATCCATTGAAGAGGCAAGGGAACCAACCTGCATATTTATGGTTACTGCACTAAAATTGTCTCCGCCACGTGGTATAACTGTTTCTCCAGCGTGCAAAATATAAGGACCAGTTTCGGGTACGACGCCTCCATGTTGAAACCCATAACTAACCACCATTGGAAGAAGGCTAACTCCACCAGTAAACGGTGCGGTAGCAATACCAACGACGGTGGCAGCAACTTTAGCGGTAGTGCTTAAGGCTATTGCTTTGGCAGCTCTTTCTTCAGATGACGCAAATATATAATTGACAACTGCAGAGGCAGAAACGGCAAATTTATACAAATCAACTGCAGTAGTGGCAATACGTAATATTGCACCAACTGCATATACATAACCAATAAACTCTTTCATTTGTTGGTTACTACCCAATAAACTGGTGTTAAGAACTGAAAGGCCTCGGCCCATTAACATCATGTCCCACGACAAGCTGCGCACAGGAGAAATAGCCATGGATACGCCGTAAGTTTGTTCACGTATTTGTAATCCAACTTCTTTCCAGCCTTCAGCACTTGTTTTAGCAGAAATGCCAGTATCTTTAACCGCATCGGATAAACGTGCAAGTGCTTGAATACCTTCTCTCGTCTCCACATCCGCATAAATAACTATAGTGATGGGTTCCTCTTCTCCACCACCTCGAATAACAGTTGGCGGTGTTCGTGACATTTTACATCATACCTTTTAGTCGTGCTTCAGCTTCCATATCTTTCAATTTTTCTTGTTTTCTACCTTCAAACTCATTGAGAATTATAGCAAAAACCTCAATGGTTTTACCATCTTCCTTCTCTAGCTGACTTGGCAAACAATGCAATGTTTGGCAAAGCATGAAATTTTTGATGGTTGGGTCTTTTGTGTAATCGCCAGCCAGCTCCCTTATAAATTTTGGGTTTCAACTGCCTGAACAAGGTTCAACTGCTGAGTTATCTGAAAGAGACGGTCTCCCATTTTGCCATCTAACGCAAGGATTTCTTCAAGCGTGAAAGCAACAAATTTTTCATCAATATATTTATAGACTGTTTTTAAGAATAGTTGCTCGTGAAAGGCCTTGGAATCAAAACTCATAAATCCGCTGAGTGGGTCCATATGAGTGCATTCTGTGGTAATTTGATTTTTTTCGCCCCAAGTCCATTTGCGAAAGCCGATTTTCTTTCCTTTAACTTCAGTAACCAGATATTCGCCTTCTGGAACCAACTTGTATTCTTCTCGAATAATTGACGTATTTTATACCTCCTCGGTATTTACCTTTTTTATCTTTTCCTCAAAGATGATATTTATATTTTAAAAAAATTAGACTGTTCCCGTAGCAATACTTCCAGTACCGAGAAAACTCCAGCTCTCTAGCATTAGATTTGCGGCGGGTCTATGAGTTGGATTCGTCGAATTAAATTTAATGCCCGACAATGTAATGACTGGTTGTCCACTTGAATTTCCGGCTGGGAAAATCTTGATGTCGCAGTAATCTTGAGCAACTTCGCCTTTAACAAATAGAGATGCCCAAACTCCGGAGCCGGTGTAAAAACGTTCAATTGTGCCCGAGAGACCATAGATGCCTTCAACAAGCGATGGATAACGGGTTCCGCATTCTTCTTTTACTTCAATTCCTTCGACTAGAGTGTATGTTATTCGCTGTATACCATTTAAAGTTCGGTAGGTGTCGGCAGATGAAGTTCGATACTGAATTCCAAGGGCCCACCCCGCATAGGTAACCAAATTTTATCCCTCCCAATTTTTTATTTTATTTTCAAATTCCTTTTTTAAATCTTGATATATTTCATCATTTATAATCTGTAATTTTTCATTAGGATATTTCTTTTGGAATAATCCCAATTTTCTTTTATGGGCATCATCAAAACACCCAAATATCTCAACAAAATATTCTCCTGCATTCGGGTCAAAAATCTTGAAATCTGGATAATATGTGTGTTCACCTAAGTCAAATCTGGTATATTCGTATTCCCAAGGAATTTTATAATAGTTCAAGATTCTAGCAAAATTTGCTTCCCATCTAGACCTAAAAAATTGATTGTTTAAATCTTTGCGTTTTCCACATCTTCCACGTCCCCAACCTTCAGAATACGGACATGGTTTTCCTAATTTGGTGAGATGTTGTCTTTCTTTCCATTGTTTTGTTCGTCCTCTTTCTCTATACGTCTTTATATTTCCTTCACGAATTTTTTCATTCCATTCTTTACTTCTCGGTATAGATTTTATTCTTTCATCCGTTTCCTTAGTTAATCCTTTGTTCCATGGGATATTCCCTAATAAAGATTCTCTTATTTTCCTTCTTGTTGCCTCAGGAACATCGTGACCCATAAGTGTTTCGGAAATCTTTTTATTCTGCTCTTTTGTATGAGGTATTTTTTTATTCGCTTCGCCTATTTTTCTTTTATGCTCCTCTGAAAGAGGTTTACCTAAATGAATTCCACAAAATTTTTCTATAATAATTTTAGCTTTTTCTTTTCCGTGTATTTCTTCCAGAGTTTTTCCTTTTCTACTTGCACCTAATTTTTGACCCATTTTTACCATTCTTTCAGCATTTTCAGATGAACGCCACCAACATTTTTTAGAACAGTATCTTTTGATTCCTGAAATATTTTTTCCGCAATTTAAACATTTTTTCAATTTAATAACTTCCTTTTTAACTTGGTTGTATGAACCTCGTAATTTGAACCCTTCCTATAATATGTAATAATGGCGGCCGCTTCCGCAAGTCGTCTCGACGGTTCCAGCCCAGCAACTGCACAAAAATGCTTCCAGTTTCTAAACCAGAAGGTACCACCAATAAACTTCCACTTCGCAGAATTCTTTCTGATTCTTTACGAATTTGATATAATGCATTTTTAGACCAACCTAAACTTGAATTCGAATCTTGTTTCGGCCTAACTAAAATATCAAAACTCAAGAATTTATTATCAGGATATGTCGCCTCTTCTGCTCCCATGTCTATTGGTGGCGACGCATCGCTGCCTAGTGTACGTACGGCAATTTGCGGCGCAATAATATTTTCGTCGTAGAATCTGGTGTTAAAAACCATGTTACTTGATGCAAAATCTCCCGTTAAACTCCAATTATTTTTTAATAGTAACATTATTGTTATGGCATAGTCATCTAGATTAATTTCAGTCATTAATAAGTCTCCGTACTTTCCTTATAATAATTTGAAACCACCCGTATAAGGTCTCGAAGTATAACCGGCCTCAAGTTTAACTCATCCATGGCTTGCCATCGGCCTTTAAAAGCAAATTCCTGATTTGCATAGCCATCCGTAATATGGCTGCCACTCCGCAGAATTCGTTCTAACTCACGCTTAATCATGAATGACTTGCGTTTTGCAGAGCCGAGGCTTTTGCCGGAATCTGAATCTGGGCGGACCCAAATGTTGAGATAAAACATGTCTTGATTTCTATAGAGGGGCTGATTACCAATTTCCATGGGTTCCTTAAGGTTGTCAACGGGCATAATGCTAATTTGGGGCATTTGAATATTACTATCATACCAATTTGTTGTAAATGTGAGGTCCGGCTGTTGCACACCGGTTTCGGTGAGAGACCAGTTATTTTTGATGAGTAATAGTAAACTGAGGGTATTATCGCCAAGGATGAGCAGGTATCTGCCGATGTCGAAGTCGCTGTTGAAATTAGTTTCGAAAAAGGCGGATTGGTATTCACGGGTAAAGGACATAATTTATCACGTTTTTGTTGGGTAAACCTTAAAGTAGTATGGTGTTCCGCCAATGTCGATTTTAATTAATTTTGCCGTGCCCGATAACGTTGCGTCAACTTCATTGTTTGGGTCTTTAATCACATGGGATAAGCAATCTATGTACGCTGGTTTCGTTGCGTGAGCAGCATTATAAAGCCGAAGTATTTCTTGTCCTACATCATTTTCGATACTTATGCAGTCGTCATTCTCGGTTGTGCTCAACATTTTCTTATAGATTTTTGAAGATTCATCTGATGAGGCTGCTCCAGTCCACCGCTTTCCGTCAAGCTCGATTCCTGCACTATCTCTCGTAGTTATGCTAGCTGTTGCATCATAGCAACTAAGTCGAAATGGCCCATTTTTCCAGCCTCTGTTCGCCGCTGTAGGATCATAAAGATTCCAAATCCAATTTATGTAAGTAACTAAGTCCGTGTTATTGTCGGTGACTGTGTTTTTGGTTTCAACCTTGTTTAGTTGTGCTGTAGCATCAAGCTGGATTCCATTCGTGAAGAAATCGCCGATAATACGACTGTACTTTACACCTGCACCTAAAATAACGCCTTTTGGACTTAGCGTTGTGTACGGGCTGTAGATATTAGTGGCTTCTCCATAACTTGTTCCATCCTGATTTACTTGAATGTCTGCTGTTGCGTTGTTTTCAAAGTAGCCTCCAAAAACATTGTTTGCTCTCGTTCCCGTTAACTGTAATCCCACTCCCGTGTTTGCTTCCACAACAACAGAGTGGAAAGCGTTACCAACTCCCTGAAGATTATAGATTCCACCTAACGTGTTTTCGTTGTATCGCCCGCCAAAAAAGGAAACAGCGTTTGATGGAAGCGTTGCGTTTTCTAAGTATGCGCCCCATCCATCGTTATAGGATAATTCGCAATTGACTATGTTAGATGACATGAAATTTTTAAGATGCAGTCCATGTGCGTTTACATCTCCACCGATACCTTTGCCAGCACTTCGAAGATATAATTGTTCAAGGTGACAATTAACTAGGTCTGCAAGATAAATGCAAGCGTTCACAGAGCCGTAACCAGTTATGGCGAAGTTGCGAAGAACAAGACCGCTTCTTAAAGCAGTATTGCCAGTATCGTGAAAGAGGCATCCTAACCCAGTTGTTGTATCATTGTCGAAGATAGTGTCATAGCCAAGCCCCTCGACGACTAAGCCGTTTGCTGGAACTTTCAAATTAATAGGTACTGTAAGTGAATGTGTTCCTTCAAGATTTAAGAAAACTTTTCCTCCTCCAGAACCGCTTATATGGTCCAAAACTTTTTGAAAAACTGAACTCAAATTTGTGCCCGTTGCACCACCAACATTTTCAGAACCGCCATAATCAACATTGCCAGTTAAACCATTTTCGCCCCAATAATAACCTGAGCTACTGTAAATTACATAACTTGCTGATTTTGTTAAACCACGAGAAGCAATAATTGAACTTCCAGTTATGTTGCCAACAACGCTTAAACTTCCAGACATTAAAGTGCTACCAGAAATGTAAGGGTTACCATGAATCGCTATAGAACCGGAATTTTCAAAAATTACAGTAACTTCAGTATCATAGGAACCAGTATAGCCACCGATGTTGAAATCTTTAATGTAAATAAGGCCAGCACCAAGGCCGGCTATAGCAGTTGCAATGAGGGCATTAATGTTGGAACCGCTGGCATCATCTAAATCACTTCTCTGAGCCCAACGGTAATAGAGACTGCCGTCTTTGAAGATTATGTAATCTGGCCCCTTCCAAAGTCGATTGGTATTCCAATCACTTCCTGATACGGTTTGGCCGACGGCCCATTTTAAAGGAATAGGCATTTTAATTTTTTACTCCTAATACATTGAACCTGAACGGGGCACAAGGCGACGGATAATTGCATATTTAGCCACAACAATGTCGCCGTTTGCTCTCCAAGGATGAATTGATAAAATTAAATATTTTTGGGAACTACCAGATGGATAAATTATTTGTGACCACTCTGAAATATTTGTATTGGGGTCAACGAAGATTTTTTCATAATCGTCAATCCAAAACCCAGCTTCAGTTATTACATCTGTTGCTGAAACGTGACTAATGATGGCTTGGCAACTCCCCGTGGAAAAGTAGGAAATCGGGTCGCCGTAGCCATAAGTATCCGTAGAACCGGTTTCGTAGGCTGTGCTTCCAGTTTGGGTTCGAATCAGCCACTGGATGACTGTGCCATTTTTGGCTATAGCATGAGAATATTTTCTTTGGGCCCAAAGCCAATCGGGACTCATCTTATCATTCCCAATTAGGAAGTTTATTTTCAAAATTTAATTTTAAATCTTCATAAATAGAAGAAGGTATAATTTGAATTTTTTCATTTGGATATAATTTACAGAATAATCCAAGTTTTCTTTTATGTTTATCATCTAAATATCCAATTATTTCAATAAAATAATAACCCTTTATTTTTGGGTCAAAAACCTTAAAATCGGAAACATATATACAGTCTCCTAAATTAAATCTAATAGGTTCATATTCCCATGGAATTTTCCAATAATTTAAGATTCTAGCGAAATTGGCTTCCCATGTAGAACGGAAAAATTGGTTTAAATCTTTTCTAAAACCTACTTTACCATTACCCGATTTTTGGGAAGGCATACGTTGAGAAGCACATTTTCGTGAACAATATTTTCCTTTACCTATTCTATATAGTTTTATATAAAAATCTTTTCCACAAATTTTACACTTAATATATTTACCTTTTATGGGATGATATTTTTTAATTTTTTCAGAAATTATTTTTACTCTTTTATCCGTGTCTTTTGTAAGACCTTTATTCCATGATGTTAACAATCCTCTACGGCTTAAATCTTCTCTGGTTTTACTAATACTTTCTCCCATTTTTTTAACTCGAACATCTGTTTCTTTTGTTAAACCAGTAATCCATGTCATTCGTGGTTTACCCAAATTCCAAGGTTTATTTCCTTTTTTAAATACCATTTTTGTCACATCACCGATGGGGAAGTTTTCCCTGTTGAAGGAATATCAGAAAATTCATGGACTGCAAGTGGCTGAATTGCTCGTAAATGATTTTGTGCGGCCTCTTTAAATTCTAAGATGAGATTTCTATAAGTTCCTAACATCGAAGGTTGCTGGATGCTGGCACCCATCGCCCAATTGAAGCCCTCCGTTATGACACCTCCAGACAGCAAAACCAAAACCCTCATGCATGAATATAACAATTCACAAGTTTTAACATGATTTGCAGTTATTTCAACTGTAGAATCCATCACTGTTGTGCCCAAAATATCATAGAGATAATTATTGGCAGCAGTTATATTTTCATTGATACTACCTGAAGAAATTGTTTGGTCCCAGAAGGTGAAATATCCAGAACCACTTGTAACGCCGTTTAAATAGCTTCGCACATCTTCAGCCGTAACTTTAGTTGATATAGTCATATTTACAACTCCATAAACGAAATTTTATTATCGAGAGGAGACATTTTGTATACACTTCCTCAGTGTTTTTCGCTAATAGCGAACCTTATATACCTAAGCGAAACAGATGAGGCTCCTCGCCTCAACGTTCTCATTTATTTAGTGTTTAATTACTTCTGCCGTAAACATATAGGCTGCCTGTGCAAACGGATGAACCTGTTGCTGCCGTCCTGAAATATACCTGAATATAAGGCAATACATCTGTGAAAGTATATTGGTAAAGTGAGCCACTTGCTATGCTTGAGCTAGTAAAATTATACCAATTTGTTCCATCCCATGAACCTGAAATAATTATAGAACCACTTGAAGCTCTCCATGGATGGATATATGCAGTTATATATTTTGTTGCATAATTATTAAAATCTAGAGTTGGACTGCCTGTCATTGCAAAACTGCTAGTATTTATGCCATATGTGGCAAAAGAATAAAGGTTTTCTGTAACTGTTGTTGGGGATGCAGGATAAGTATTTCCAATCGGTGCAGTAGGTGTTCCAATTAAATCTGATGGGCCGGAGCCCGATGGATAAGACATTTTTTAACCTCTTCAATATTTAGTGTTAAATTTTTTGGGAGTTGGGAATTAAAAACCCCAACTCAAGAATTCAGGAAATTTATGATACGTTTATTCCAGCGATTGCGCAGATAGTATAGCGCCATTGTTGTTCCGAATAACCGTGTAGTTTTTCTTTCTGCTCTTTAAAACCCAAATAATATCATTGAAAAAAGAACATTCATTATACTTTTCATATTTTGGATTTTGGAATTCGACTTCATAAGCGTAAATTTTTCCATCTTTCATAGCAATAATGTCAGGCTTTAAGGCATTTATATCAATTGCTTTAAATCCCTGGTTTTCTAATTCCTGTTTTAATTTGGCACATTCATCATTATGTTCAATATTGGATTTCTTTATTGTATCTTTCATTTTTTCTGAAAGATGAGTGCCCCTCTTTTTCTTTTGTTCCTTGCCTAAAGTTTTACATATTTCTTTATATTGCTTTGGGGTTAAATTCTTTTTAATTCCTCTTTGTTGAGGCCCCCGAATTTCTGAAAGTTTCTTTGTAAGATATTCGGGCATTTTTTTGCCTTTCCAATAAGCAAAATATGAATCTTTTGTAAATCTTCCTTTTTTATCTCTTTTTATTTGGTCTAAAGACATATATTATCAACTCACGTTTATTCCTTGAATGCAACTTATGGTTTCGCCTCTAAGCACAACCGGTGAATAACGAGCAGTAATGTATACGCCAACGCTATCTCTTTCTTCCAGAGCCTTTATGCCTGTAGTAATTGGACGCCTTTCCACAAACATCCCCATGGGACTGTACTGCCCGAGGATATTCGTTGTTCTACCTCTAGAAAGCACGTAAGCTGAGCCAGTTGGACAATTAATAGAACAATAAGCATCGAGTCCCAAAATGTCCCCGAATTTACCTGGCACCGCAATAAGTCCTTCCTGCAATATGGGCTCCCCATAGTGCATGAGGGATGTGAAGTGAGGTAACTTTTCGATGTGAGCTTTCTGAAGTGGATGCACCAATAAGGTATCCGGCATATAGTTGTACTGCTCTATCTGAGCCTTACCATTTATCAAATCATAAGTTCCGATTCCCGGTCCACCTGAGCCTGAAATTACGAATTCTGTACCGTCGAAGGCCAAAGATTTACCTGATGCGGCGACTGAGCTACCAGTTCCAGTACCAATGACAGCGATACAATCTTTGTCTATCTTATTCGCAAAACGCAATGCGCTACGAACAAGTTGGTCTTGCTGGATTGGTATCAACGAATCTTCAATCATTTCTTTAGTTATGACGAAGCCGTGAGCAATTTTGTAAGGCACAACATTGACGGAATCGTAGGCTGTAACATCAAGCGGAATTTCCACACCTTCAGCTACTTTCTGAACAACTGCTCCAGAGGAGCCGGACTGTTTTGGAAAGGTTACCGAATTGCTAGCCGTTAGGCTGAATTGCTGGAAAAACTGGCGTGCAACCATGAAACCCGAGTACAAGTTTAACTTGCTTAAAACATTCATCTAAATGTCGTTTAATGTCATCATCTGTAAATCTTAAAACTTTGAAATTTAAAAGCCGTAATTTTTTATTTATTTGTTTATCTCTCTTTTTTACAGAAGGTTTTTCGTGCCAATATCTACCATCACAAAAAATAACAGTTTTATATTGAAAATTAACAAAATCAGGAATACAAATATTTTTGATTCTTTTCTGTGGTAGAAAACCTAAATTAATTAATCCATCTTTCATTAAAAGTTCAATATCGGTATCTTTCCTTCTTAAAGATTTCGTGCCTTTTATAGAATTCTCTAAAAATTCTTCCCTATGTTCCTTATTCCATCGGCTTAATATTTTTCCATGTAATTCTCTTTGTTCTGGTTTTCTACGAGTTAACATTTGCCTTCTTTTATAATCTTCATTCTGCCACATTTTCTTTATTGTTTGTTTCCTTCTGTTATTGATTTCATTTAATTCTTCCTTACTTTTTGCATATAAAGTAATTGAGCCCTTTCTAGGGTCTTTGCACATATTTTCTGGATGACATCTAAAACAATAACAATTTGGATGATGTTTTACTCTTTGGGCATGGCTATTTGCACTACCTTTACCAATCAATGAGGTTACCTCTATTGATGTTGATGAAGTGCAGGGTTTTGCCTGAGTAGGTTCTAACCTATCCTCATAAAGCAGGCCTGCCGTGGTTACGGGTGAAAGTATTTCTCTTTGTAATGACATTTGAATTTTTATCCTCCTATCTTTTAATTTTCGTTTTTATTCGTGAAACGATTAAACGATTTAGTGGGCTAATGCCCACTTTTTTTCGACTTTTAAAAAAGTGGAAATTTTATGGGCCTAAACAGTTAATGAAGACAATCGCACTTGTGGCGCTACCTGAAATGTATCTGCCGCACCAATAAGCATTGCTTGACGAGCCTGTTACTGGTTTTACTGAACCTGAGGTTCCGATATAACCCGAACCTGTACAAACCAATGCATCTCCGCAGGTAAATATTGCTGTTGCAGCCACATTCTTTGCATAACCCCAAACTAGAACTGGACATGGGTCTCCTGTAGAAACTGTCGCAAGACATAATCCTGCAACTTTCTGTGAACCACTTCCAGCTGTCGATACTGGGTGTCCAACTGTCATATCGCCAGTTGTCCATGCCAAAAGTCTTCCTGCTACTGTGCTACCCGAGGCCACGAAAGTTGTTATTAAAGCTGGTGTAGCCGCAATGAAATCTTTTGTTCCTTCAAAATACAAGAATGACATATCTTATTCCTCCCTAGTCGAGAATGCCTTTCTTCTCTGCGAAAGCCTTAACTTCTTTGAACCACGCTGGAATCGAATCTCCCGTGACAATGATTTGTTCATTTGCATCTTCCACTTTTGCTCCCTTCACTGGCTCTTTCTTGATTTTTTCTGGAACTTCTTTCTTTTTAGGTTCCTCTTCTTCCTCTTCCTCTTCTTCCTCAGGCACTGGCTCTTTCTTTATCTTTGGAATATTCTTTGGAATTCCTTCTTCCTTCTCTTTTGGCGGGCACGGATTTTCTAATCTTGTAACGAGTGCGCTAACCATTTGTTCCAACTTCGTTAGGGTTTCACTTTCTTTCTTCTTAGTTTTAGCCTCGTCTTCGTCTTCGTCCTTTTTCTTAGGCTTTGCTTCGTCTTCCTCGTCTTCCTCTTTGACCTTGACTTTCTTTGCTTCAAGTTTCTCCAGTCGCTGAGTAATTCCTTCAAGTTTCTTTCCTAATTCTCCAAGCAAAACAATTGCATCTTGGCCGGCTGGTTTTAACGTTGTAGCTTCCACTTTGTTTTCTGTCGTAGACATCTCTCTTTCCTCCATTTTTTTATTTAAATTTTGTTTTCCGCCTTCTTCTTTCGAAGAATCGGATGTAACAGTTTTACTTTCTAACTCGGATAATGCAGTTTCAATGCCTGCTATAAATGATACTGGTTGGAACGTAGACGAAGGGTAAGCAGGCTCTGTTATAATTGAAACCTCTTTCAATTTAACATTTTTTATGACATCATGAGAATCTTTGCATCGGCAATTTTTTAATGGTTTTGAAGATTTTCCACAGCCCGAACAGAAAGCATCCGCAGTTGCACCTATGCTAACATATTTTAGTCTGCCTTTATTGATTAATCTCTGAATTGTCGGGTCGTCAACTTCCGCTTCAAACATTACACGTTTATTTTCTTTATCATAAGTTCCTGGTCTTAGTCCGCCTATAACGTCACGGACCGACTTGGAATGGTCGATTCTAAGAGTCAAAGAAGGCAGTTGCTCTGGAAATTTTGGCAATTCTAATTCATCTATTGAAAATTTGTTGGCGCAAACGCTTGCATTTACAAGTTCGCCTGAAATCAGAAGGCTGTCACCTTCCATTTTAGCTGGCTGAGCAGTAATACTTGCATTCCAATTAAATTTTATGTCGTCCATTATTCAACTACTCCAAAATGAAATCTGGCATATTTTTTAGATAAGCCTTAATTTCTTCTTTTTTATGACTTGAAACCCACGCCTTCGCCTTAGATACATCCCATCCTTTGGCTTTGGAAAACAAGTAAGTTTGTACTCGGGTTCCTGTTTTACAACGTCCGCCAACAAATTTTCCTCGGGAGCACCCGACAACTGCCTTGATGCCTTTTTCTTCAGAAATTGTTATTGTTCTAAAAGATTTGGAATCAAAGTTTCCTGGGTCCACCTGCCTAAGTCTCACATTATCTTCTGTCGTTTCAACTGGTGACATTTTTTCTTTTCTCCATTCTTTTTTCCTCTAAATTTTATGCCTGGCAATTGCCACGGCAATTAACTATTTTTCTTAAGAAGCCACCAAGACATGTGGTTGAACCCAAACTTGGAAATTTCCGGTTGCGTCTATTGAAGCAACAGTACCTATTACACCTGAGCCACTTGATAGTCCTGGTGCACTAGTTGCTGGAGCCACCGCAGGTACAAATCCATAAGTTGAAGAGCCGGTAAACCATGAACCACTTGCCGCAAATATCACATATGAACCCGTAGTTGGAATGGATGCAGAACTTGATTGACAATAAGGTACTATACCCTCAGTAATAATACTTACTGCTCCACCATCAGCAACATGGCCTGCGGAAACTCCTACGATTCCACCTTGACCCCAAGATGAGGCACCGCTAACTGTTAGTATTGTTGTTGCGTTTGAGGCAAAAACAACTGGTTGGTACCTGTATATTTTTCCTTGAGCCACAAGTCCTTGTATATGTCTTGACCCAGTCAAAGTTAAAATAGTTGAGCCACTCCAAGTCGTACCACTTAGAATTGAATCGGTTGTCCTTATACGTGATGTTCGAATTTCCCCATACTCGCCTAATGGGTTTGCTCGATTTTGTACAGAAGCCATTTTTCTTTCCTCCTTTTTATCTAATATATAGTGTTTTAATCGATTTTACGAAGCAGAGATTCTAAGCTCTGCAACGGGTTATCTGTTATACCAGTAACAAGTTGCAAATTGTTCGTTTTTCCCTTAAAAACTAAAAATTTGAACATTTTTCCTTTATCCTTCAAATTCAAAAGTTGATTTTCCTCAATCCACTTTCTAATATCTTCAATTTGTATCGTATCTGGAGTTTTAACCATAACTGTAATGGTTCCTTTTGCACCATTTACAACACTAATCTTCTCAAAGTCATCATGTAAAAACGAGCCAATGTCATAATCAGAAAATTCATCTGTTTTTGGATGACAATGAAAAGTTCCCACAATTTTTTCTCCTGGTGGAAGTTCATGGGTTTGTTGAAATGAAATTGATAAATCTTCTCCTATTTCAATCATATCTAAACGTATGCCATTTTTAGTCTTAACTATAAAGGCTCCAAATTCTTTGCCCGTTTGCTTAGTAAAATTTGCAATCCTTAAAATCTGCTCTTCCAGAATGTTATTAAAAATTAACTTTGAAGAGATAAACCAGTTTTTGCCACAGTCCTCACATTTAAAGCCGAAAACCATGTCTTCTTTACGCACAATTTGTACTGCTAGCCGAGTACGCATATTTCCCTGGCATTTTGGGCATTGATAATACTTTTTATGGGGTTTAAAACCTAACTGTGGATAAAGAAGCGATGGAGTCGTAACTGGTGAAAAAATTCCTGTTGACATTTATTGTTCAACCTCAATTTTTTGAGTTTCTTTCTTTCTGTAATAGCCTTCAGCGCCGCCCTCAACATAAGAAGTCCACTCATCTAAAGCATGCTGAAGTTCTTGCTGAACTTTCTTTCCCATTTCTTTCGGAACTTTACTCATATTTTACCTTCCCAAAATAAAATCTTTAACATGACGCCTAATTCTGTAAACCAATTTTGGTAGAATAGCATTTATTGCAGGCCATAAAAATGGCTGAGCTCCTTGCTTTGATGTATTATGAACAACCATATTGTTAGCAACATAACTATGGTCATCCTCAACAATTAAATCATATACATTTCCAACCCAAGTATTTATTTTCTTTAATTTAGTTACATTACATATTTTTTCATGTAAATTTTCTGGGTTAAAAATTTTAAAGTTTTTTTCTTCCCAATTTGGAATGTGTTTCCAGGCTTCCTCTATATCCTTATATTCTTTAGAAGTTATAAGGGATAGTTTAATGGTTGGATATTCTTTTAAAAATCTAGATAATTTTTCCTTCTTTTTTTCGTCAAAATAACCTTTAACTTCCACGTAATAACCATTGTTGTCATGAATATAAAAATCTGGAGTATAACTTTGTCCATTACTTAATGTAAATGTTTTTGGTTCAAAATCATATTTTATATTCATATGATTCAAGACTCTACAAAAGTTGGCTTCCCAACTTGACCTACATACATGACCTAAATCTTCACGATAACCATAATTACTAAAATATTCTCCATATCTGGGATATTTATACATAGGATTATTTCTTCCTCTATCCCTTTCACCGCGCCTTTTTCTTTCTTTCTCTGTCATAATCAATTTATATCTTCTTCCATAATTAGGATTATCTTTACCAAAATAACTTCCTCTGGATTTTACACCTTTTTTAGCAATGATACTTCTTTCTTCTGGAGTTTTATTTTCCCACCATTTTTTTCTTATTTCTGACATTAATTCTCTAATATTATTTTGTTTTTCTATTGGATATTCATAAAATTTGGTTTTAGGTGTTTGTTTACTAAAAAATTTATTTTTGCAAATTTTGGAACATAAAGTCTTTTGTTTAGGTTTTAAAGGATTACCACAAATTTGGCATGACCTTTCATTAAATAAACATATGATTTTATCATTCGTTTTTAGATTAGAAGCATTTTTCCAATTTCTATTACCATTGTCAATAGTTAAAAATTTATGATTATATGTTACTGGGATTTTTTCTCCTATGTCAAGTTGTACTATAATTCTTGGTATACCTTTATTTAATTTTTTCTGATATTTTTCTAATACCTTTTTCCAACGACCTAAATGTGTATAAACTTCATCTCCAATTTTTATATCTTTCCAACTTTTCCATCCAGTTTTAGTTAAAATTTTTACATTATTTTTATCCGAAAAACAACCCCATTCCACGTAATACCCATAAAATTGTCCCGCCTCATTTTGAGCGTCAACAACAATTGAATAATCAGGAAATTGTCCCTCATAATGTATGCTGTCTCGCAGTACACCTTTATCTACTGGAGCAAGAATTTTCGCTGTGTCAACCATTAATTCTACACCGTCAAGTACGTCTTCCTCAAGAACCGTGTTGACTTGCATGAAATTTTGCATAAATTCATTAAGCCTCGCAATTGCACCCGAACTGTCAATTTCAATAGACATCTCACTCATTTTTTAAACCTCATATTTTTGGGATTATACTGCAACTACACCACGGGTGCGCTGGAAACAATTCTTCCGCCTTTTCCAATGATAGTTCCACACCGTCAAGTGTTTCACACATTTTACAACTGGTTTCCTGTTTGTTATAAACCCAAACAATAGTATCGAAGCGGCCTTGAAACGCAGACTTTAGTCCGGCATTGTAGGCTTTTAATAGTGCGGACCACACTAAAGCCTCAATTCTCTTTTCTTCTTTCACTTTGTAAACCTTATATAATTTTTAGAATAGCCAAAATAACCGTGGTACTCGTACTTATAAATGTTGCCCCAAGAAATATGAGTATGTCTCGAACAACTCGGTTTTTTGTAGTTTCCGTTTCAAGAACCCGAATTCTATTTTGATGGTCCGTAAGTTCTTCATTAACACTTTTATGTAGTTCATGAATGTCTTTCAATATTTCTTTATGTTCCTTAGAATTCAGGTCTAAAAATGCAAAAAGTTTTTCCTCAATTCTTGCAACTTTCACTAAAATAGATTCATCACTCACTGCAGTGCACCTTCTTCCTTCATCTTAACCATGTCTTCGACAATTCTGTTGAAGTCTAACAGGAAATTTTCTTTCATTATCGTAATCGGCTCCAAATCTTCTTTCCTTAAGGTTAAATCATCTTCTTTGCCCAGCGAGGCATTTGCTTTAACTCGACCAATAAGATAACTTGAAACAACATTTTCATTTATCAAAGATTTGGCATTTTCAAGAGATTCCTCTTTGATGGCTTTAGTGAGTTTGTCTCCGACTCGCAAATCAGATTTTATCTTTTTAACTAAACTCAGCATTTTTTCTCTAAAAGAATCTTCTATTTGAAGTAATTGCATACGCTTTACTTTTTCAGTTTTTTCCAATTTTAATTTTTCCTCCGGAGATGTTTCCGGAACTTTCTGTTCAGCCGGCGGCTTACTTATTGCGCCGGGCTTTGGTGGAAACCCTTTTGGAGTAAAGGCTGGCTCAACAGGTCTCAACTCATCATATTCTGGTTTATCAGGTATAGTTGCAAACCCCATTTCTGAGCGGGATTCGTTAATAGATATTGCACCGGCTTGAAGCATTTGAATAAGGCGCTGGGCACGCATGTTGCGGTCTTCTTCAATAATGGGTTTCCAGACCATTTCTGCATTTTCGACATCTTCGCCAAATTCGGCTTTTATGAGAGGTTTAAAAATAAATTCTTCAATTGGGTCGGCAACAAGTTCTTGTAAAACTTGCAGGCGGGTAATGAAATCATGTAGTAATACTTCGGCTGTGGCTCGGCCACCTTTTTCTGCAATACCCATGAAGAGGGGTGGTATTCCCAAAGCTTGGTATCTTCGAGTTAAAAGATAGTTTATCCACCATTGAATGTCCATGTCTGAAGCAATGGTTTTTAATTCTTCGAATTGAACATCTGCTTTAGCAAAAATCATTGATGCAGCAGTGCGGGATTTAAGGATGGACATTAAGTCTTTCATTTGTGGTGTGCTATAAGGACGTTCTGGAGTTCCACCTTTCACTATAAGTGGTGGTACGGCTCTGCTGTGAATCCAAACCGCACAATCATTTTCGAGCTGATTTAATAAATCATTATTTTTAATTATAGGCATAAGTATGGAAGTTCCATAGGCCGATTCGTAACCCCAACTTTTGGGACGGAATCTAATGTGAATTAAAGAGTCATTATCAATTAATACTGGTGGAAAAGCCATCCATTGGATATAACCGAAGATATTGCCCCAACTGTCTCTACGTACACGCATATAGATAGGGTCCAAATCTTTCAGTCCCAAAATTCTTGCATCTTCACCTTTCTTGATTTTTTGAGCCACAAAATTTCTCTGTTGTCCATCATAATCAATCTGTGCAACCTTAAATTCCTTAGGATTTATTTTCTGGGCTTCCATTTCATCTTTCGTGTACTGTACGCCTTTATATTCGTACATTTGCTCGGTTTTTTCTATTTTTTCATTCCAAAGAATTTCTGTGTAACTATTACCATAAACCAGCATATCCGAGGTCATAACAAGCATATGCTGAAGCAAATTAATGTCGTTGCAAACTTTTAAAAGATAATCCACGACTTTTTTATTTTCATGTTTAATTGTGAAGCCTTTACCGATTGCAAGGTTAACCTGAATTTCAACGGCGCCTTGAACGTCGGGTTGAGTTCTGTAAATGGTTCTGTATTTAGGTAAATCCGCGATGGGTACTGTCCCATAGACTTTGGTGTAAATGTCGGCATAAGGTGACATAACCAGACCGGCACCTGAAGCCGGTGGAAGCCCTTTCTTTAAACCTAAAGTTCTTAGAAGAAAACTTGCCGGTCCCTTTTTCCATTCTTCCGGGAGTGATATGTCATACTCTTCAGACTCCTCTTTCGGTAAAATCCTCGCCTGAATCTCCCTATATGTCTTCATGGAGCCATCCCATTCTTTTCTGGCTCCGTAGCGCCACCATGGTGGCCGTTTTTCTTTTTGTTGTTTACTCATTGTAACACCTTATAATTACACTTCCGCCTTCCAATTAACCGCAACCGTGCCACTTCCAGTCTGTACAATCCAAAATCCTGCACTACCAGATGGATACCAACTTAAGGCTCCCATATATAAATTGGTTGCTGAACCTGATGCAGTAAGAGTTACATTGCTTCCGCTTGCGGCTAATCCATGAGCTACACTACCACTTTGAGCTGTTATGGTTGAGGTTCCGCTATTTTCGGTAACTAACCCGAAATTACGTTTCCAAATTTCTTCTGACCTTTTTGAATAATAGCTTGAAATAAGACCATAAAATCTATTATCTATTACCTCTATGGTTCCAGTTGAAGTGCCTGTTAACTTCCATCCATATATCTGCTCTTGTCCAACACCTGCATTATTGAAAATACTGTTGTTAAAGATTCTAACATTTCCTAGATTGTTGCCCAAGATGCCGTAATCGTTGTTGTTAGCAATCATGTTTCCAGTTATTAAAGTGTCGTCAACATTGTCCATTGATAATCCCCTACCATCAGTAGAACCAGTCCCATTTTCTACTATTTGATTGTTAGCAACGATTACGCCTCGTGCGTTATAGAGAAAAATTCCATAACCTTTATTGTTGTATGACCCATCATTTTGGTAACAAATGTTGTTCGCTATTACGTGGTAACGTTCATCGCCATTCGTGTTGGCAACTACAATTCCAGCCGATGCTGTATTACCCCAACAAATGTTACCTGTTACTACCGACCTATAAGTTTGATAATCTATCCAAATGCCACTATGACATGCCCAAACATAGTTGTTTTTAATGATGACATTTCTTGCAAAAGCAGAATTAATGCCGTTTGCTGTACACCTTGTAACGAAACACCCTTCAATCAAAGTTTCATACCGTGCTTTAATGCCAAACCAAGCATAGGGGGGACCAGTTACTCCAATTACATCATTGCCATCAATTCGCAGATTCCTAATGACAATTTTTTCTCCCCGAGGAGAGTATTTGCCATCCAAAATTGCACGGTCTGCGTCTGGTATTGAAGCGGCATTTAACAACAAATGTGTTCCGTAACCTTCTCCTTCAAGTGTGATTCCTGTTGGAACTGTAATCTCAGTTTTTATATCATATGTTCCTGCTTTTATGAAGACAAGACCTCCACTCGTCAAAGCATTTATTGAACCAGAAATCACTGTACTGGCATCAGAACCACTGTAAACCACCGAACCCTTATCATCCTCCGCAAAATATGGTCCACCACTTGCGGAGCCCGAATAAATAATATATGAATATGGGCCTATACCACCAGTATCTCCTTGGAATGTACTACCAGAAATTATACTTCCTGTAATAGTTGTTGCAACAATATTAGTTATCTTAGCTTGGCTTCCAGTAATGTAGTTGGCATAAATATTGCTACCAGATATTTGAATGCTTCCAGTAATGTATTGTCCATGAATCAGACTTCCGGAAAATTGGCTCCCACTAATATATTGGCCATAAATGGTGCTACCGGTTATTAATATACTTCCAGTAATATAAGTACTGGTAATATTGCTTCCAGAAATTGAACTACCTGTAAATTGAATAGAAATTTGTTTGATTCCATTTAGAAATCCTTCAAATGTATTGTATACATCGTCATATATAGTTCCATTTAATGAACCAGTAATTGTATTTTTCAATGTAAGATAATTGCTTCCGCTTGCAAGTACTGAACCCTTTGAGTCCTCTTCAAAATATGGTCCACCATTCGCTGAACTTGAATAAATAATATATGTATATGGGCCCCTACTGCCAGTACCTTGAAATCCAAGGACCTGTGAAGAATAAATGCTTATTACGTCTCCGCCACCTAAAGTATGGGTTGATGCATGGTCAAAGTCCGAAATCTGGTTTTTAGTTAAAGTTAATGCGTCTACACCGCTACTTGTGTGAGTTGTGGCATGTGCCGATGTAGTTATTCCTTGGTATGTACTGCCAGAAATTACGCTACCCGTAATATATGTTCCAAAAATATAACTACCCGAATATGTGCTTCCAGTAATTGACGACCTCACAACCAAATTATTAAAAATGGCTGTGCTACCCGAAATTGCACTGCTGGTAAATGTTGTCCTTGCAACTATATCATTAATTATTGCACTGCTACCAGAAATTGCACTGCTGGTAAAAGTTGTTCTTGCAACCAGATTATTGAAAAGACCCGTACTACCAGAAATTGTTCCGCTACCAGTAATATTTGCTCCAGCAGAAATACTTCCAGTTGCCTCAATATTTGTTCTTGTATATATGGAACCAGTAACTTCTAAAACATAGCCAGAACCAGTTATAATTATATTTTTTACTCGAATTGAACCAGTTAATGGATCGATGCCACCAAGTTCATGCTCTGAACTATGTTCAAAATCTGAAACCTGTGATTGTAATATAGTAACGGCATCTGAGCCGCCATACAAGTGTGTTGAAGCATGAGGAGAAATTACAAGTCCCTGATAAGTGCTACCGGAAATTATGCTGCCGGTTATTGAATTACCATAAATGTAGCTGCCCGAAAACGAACTTCCGCTAATAGTTGTTGAAACAAGATTATTGATTATTGCGGAACTACCAGAAATTGAACTGCTAGTAAAGGTGGTCCTTACAACTAAATCATTTATAATGGCTGCGCTACCAGAAAGAGAACCGGTAATTGTTGTCGCAATTAAATCATTAAACCTTCCTTTGCTGCCGGAAACCAGTGTGCTGCCTGTAATATTTGTTGCAGTTAAATTAATCAAAATTGGGCTTGTAGACCCAGAAAGTTGAATGACTTGTCCCGACTGAGAAGCCAAAATTGTTGGGCTGCCGGTTATGTAAACTCGATTTTGTAAATCTGAACTGCCTGAAGACGCAAGACTTACAACTGCACTTGTTATGTCTCCCGTACTGCCAGAAACTGTAATAACTTGTCCATCATGAGTTACTATTGTGCCGCCAGAACCGGTAATTACGACTACTCCTTGAATTGCAGGGGATGACCCAGAAGCAGTAATACTACTTACACCGGCAGTTACTGTGACACCAATATATGAACTTCCAGAGATGCTTCCAGTAACAAGTAAATTTCCACCGATGGCTGCACTGCCACCGGCGTTTATTGAGCCCGTCAACTTCAGATTTCTGGCTTCAATTTCATATGTTACGATTTTTCTATATTGGTCAAAAACTTCTTTGTTCATGGGCATTTTTAATCACTTTTATAATATATTCATCATTAATTAGTGTTAATTCATTAAATGCGATAATTTTTACTGTCGAATCCAAGTTAAACCGTCTCCTTTTATTACAATAGCAGCTGCCACTCCACCTACCGTATAATCAATTACTAACCAAACTGTGCTGATGGCTCCAGAATAATAGGCTTCATCAGTTGTATCGTACTTTGCGTTGCTTCGACAACCAATTTGTAACCCATTGACCTCATCAAGAGTCCAAGCCGCAGCGGTGAAAGGCGAAGTTGACCAAACATAACTGCTTGTAGTCCAAACTGTAGGATTAAGCACAGTTGTGTAAGCTAAAGTGCCAGCATTATTACGCAGTAAACCTTCAGTTGAACCTTTAGCTCCGTCAGTGCCAGCTCCACAAAAATGCCTACGATAAATGGTTATACTGTTAATCGTTGACCCATCTGGAATACCAGTTGAGCCCTTAATATAACTATCTCGCTTAGCCACACCACCTACATCATCTCCATAAACATAATCAGTTGCATCGTTAGGCGGGTCTTCATCAACTTTATCATAATGAGTTGTTGGTGAAGTCGGATAAATACTACATTCAACTAAAGCACCATCGCTTGTCGGTCTAACTGTAACTGTTGACATTTTAAGTCTCCAGAATATATCCTACATCCCAAGGAACAGCAACAGCTTCTGCAGTACTACTCATTATGAATAATGCTTCCCAAGTGCCACTAACTCTGGGTTGAACAAATGTTTGATGGGCTGTGCCAGAACCAGAAAATGATAGAAACCTTTTGAATTGAGCTGAACCAGTAGTTGAACCAAAGTAAAGGAACTTGGTTCCCGTGGTTGCAAAAGATGAAAAGCCGGCGTCATAAACTTTAATTCTCTGCGTTGAGCTGCCGCTGTCTACAAGTATACTGCCCGAGTTCGCCTGTAGAATTGTTGCACTGCCCGTGCTTATGAGAGTAACCGAACCCGACATTCCTATGCTTGTATTTGAGAAGGAACCTGTAACAGATAAAGTATAACTTGAGCCCGAAATTCCTATAGTTCCACCGGTAATATTAGCAGAGCCTGTATGTGCTAAAGTTACAGAAGAACCCGAGATGCCAATTGGTAAAACGAAAGAAGAACCTGATAGTCCTATGGTGCCACCAGTTACATTAACGGAACCAGTCATTGAACCGGTACAAGACAATGTAACCGATGAACCAGAAATGCCAACAGAAAAGTTAGAGCCTGAAACGGCTAAAGTAGTTGAGGAACCTGATATGCCAACTGCAAAGTTAGACCCAGAAATTGCTTGGGTAATTGTAGCTCCAGTTATTGTTAAACTACCTGTTACAGCCTGAGTATAACTTGAGCCGGAAATCCCAATGGTACCACCAGATATTGTCTGACTACCCGTGGTTGATAATGTAACTGTAGAACCACTTATTTGAATCGAACTACCAGTTACACCTACGTTTCCTCCGGCAAAGGTTACAGACCCCGTAATTGCTTGAGTATAAGACGACCCTGATATTCCAATAGTTCCGCCAGATATTGTTGCGCTACCAGTTACTGCAAATGTTATTGTTGAACCAGTAATTTGTATTGAAGAACCTGTAACGCCAACATTTCCACCATCAAAAGTTACGGAGCCAGTAATTGCTTGGGTATATGATGAACCACTAATGCCAATTGTTCCACCTGAAATGGAACCTGCTGAAGTTAAAGAACCCGTAACTGCTAGTGTAGTTGAAGAACCAGAAATTCCAACAGCAAAATTTGAACCGGAAACTGCCTGTGTTACTGTTGCTCCTGTTATTGAGATACTACCAGTAATAGCTTGGGTGTGGCTCGAACCAGAAATACCAATTGTTCCACCACTAATAGTTCCAGAACCTGTTACAGATAAAGTAATTGTTGAACCAGTAATATTTACACCTGAAACAACATTAGGTGCACCACTTCCACTCCAACGTTCCCATTTTCCAGAAGTATTATCAAAATACTTCATAAATCCTGAAGAGCCAACCCCATATTTGGGTGAACTACCAGAAATGTTTATTAATTCAAGAGTAGTTTCAGCCTGGTCTGACATTACTTCGCCTACTTTTTACTTTTTACGATATTCCTTGAGAGATTCTCTTTCAGTAAACGACATTAAAAGAGCGGACATTATGCATGGTAGCAAATCTTCTTTGCCGGGATAATAAATTCCCATAC
>ERZ1292632.34-Hain-H43-01um-R2-34-length-131096-cov-7_pt1 | contig 35350 bp, 43 predicted proteins | sample MGYA00564407_ERZ1292632 | MGnify/ENA primary metagenome ERZ1292632 (study PRJEB36523, sample SAMEA6512637) | groundwater metagenome | collected 2019-01-08 | study: AquaDiva: Metagenomics assemblies of 32 groundwater samples | reverse complement strand
AGGGGCAGACGGCAGACGGCACGCAGGGCGCTCAGCCCGGCACCCCGCCCAATCCGCTGATGAAGACCGAAGAGACCTTCAACCGCAGCTTCGAGCTGGGTCGGGAGGTTTCGGTCACCAAGGACGCGGTGGGCACGGTCAAGCGGCTGTCGGTCGCGGTCGCGCTCGACAATGGCGCGGACGGCAAGCCGCGTTCGGCGCAGGAGATTGCGGCGCTGGAGGCGCTGGTCAAGGGCGCGGTGGGGTTCGATCAGGCGCGCGGCGACGTGGTCGCTCTCTCTTCGCGCAGCTTCGTCAAGGCAGAGACGCCGGTCGTCCCCTGGTATGAGGCCGACTGGATCGCTCCGCTGGCGCGCAACGTGTCGGCGTTGCTGGTCGCGCTGCTGGTGATCTTCGGCATCGGCCGTCCGCTGCTCAAGCGCCGCGCAGCCGCGCAGCAGGCCGCCATGACCGATCGGGCGGAACAGGGGCAGACGATCGGCCGGGAAATCTCGTCCGAAATCCGCAAGCAGGCGGTCCCCGCGACCCAGGAGAATGGCGAGCAGACCATCACGCTCGACATGATTTCCTCGACTTACGACTATGCGCAACGGGCCGAGCTGATCCGCAATTTCGTGAAGCAAGACCCGGATCGCGCCGCTCTGGTCGTCCGCGACCTGCTCAAGGAAGCGAAGAAGGACAAGGAAAATGCCTGAGATCGTCCCCGGCCGTCCCGAGGCGCTCAAGGGCAGCGCCGCCGCCGCCGTCCTGCTGATGCTGTTCAACGAGGACGAAGCCGCACAGATCCTCTCCCGCCTGGAACCCGACGAAGTGCGGCAGCTGGGCTACGCCATGTATGACGTGCAGGATGTCGAGCCGGAAGAAGTGAACGAGGCGCTCGACCATTTCGTCAACAAGGCGAAGAAGCGCACCACCATCGGCTATGGCGCGACCCGCCATATTCGCGGCGCGATGACCAAGGCGCTGGGCGAGGAGCGGGCCGAGACCATCCTGGCGCGCATCACCCCGCCGACCCGGTCGACGCAGCTCGAAATGCTGAAATGGATGGATGCCAAGGAGATCGCCGCGCTGATCGAGGCGGAGCATCCGCAGATCATGGCGATCGTGCTTGCGCATCTGGAAGCGCCGGTCGCGGCTGACGTGCTGCAATTGCTCCCGGTCGATTACCAGGAAGAGATCGTGTTTCGTATCGCGACGCTGGGGCCTGTCTCCAATGAAGCGCTGGAGGACTTGGAAAATCTGCTGCTGCGCGGTCCCGTCGGCAAGCAGGGCGCGGCGTCGCAGCGCGGCGGCACGGTGGAAGCGGCCGCCATCATGAACAATGTCCGCAAGGATAATGAGCAGCGGATCATGAAGGCTGTCGCCAAGCGCGACAAGATGATCGCCCAGACGATCGAGGAGGAGATGTTCGTCTTCGACAACCTCATCGACATGGACGACAAGAATCTCGGCACGCTGATGCGGACGATCGACAGCAGCGTGCTGGTCGTGGCGCTCAAGGGCGCGAACGATATGCTCAAGGCCAAGATTTTCAGCTGCATGTCCGCCCGCGCCGCGCAGGCCATCGCCGACGAGATCGAGGAGCGCGGCCCCATCCGCCTCGCCGAGGTGATCGACGCGCAGAAGCTCATCATCGCGACCGCGCGCCGCATGGCCGACGCCGGCACCATCATGCTGGGCGGCAAGGGTAATGATTATGTTTAAGGTTCATCAGGCGTTCCAACGCTACGTTAAGCCCCTCCCCTTGAGGGGAGGGGTTGGGGTGGGGTCTATCCACTTGGCGGAGCGTATGGGGCAAAACCCCACCCCCTGCCCTTCAAACGAGGCACGTGACTCGTTTGAACCTGAAGGGGAGGGGTGAAGATGAGCAGGGTGTGGGGCGCGGACGCGGTGCAGGATGTTGCGCCGGTCACGGTTGCCGGCTTCCGGCCGGCGGAGGGGGGCTTTCGCAGCCTCTACACCGCGCCCGCAAGGCAGCAGACCGCCGCCTTGCGCGGCGAACTGATACCCGCCGAGCCGGTCGATGTGCTGGAGGAAGCCCGGATCGAAGCCTTCACTATGGGCTTCGACGAGGGATGCCGCATCACCGCGCAGGCGCAGGCGGAGGAGGGGGAAGCGCAGGCGCGTCTTGCCGAGGCGCTGGAACTGCTGGCCCCAGCGCCGAGCGGGATGCTGTCCACCATGCTCTCCGCAACGGTGGTCCGGCTGGTCGAGCAGATTGTCGGCGAGGTCGAGATCGATATGGAGCGGCTGGTTCAGCGCTGCGACACCGTGGCCGCCTTCATCGAGGGCAACCAGGATCGCAACGCGCTCCATCTGCATCCCGACGATGTCGAATTGCTAAAGGATGCGGCGATCGGCGTGCCGATGGTCGCCGACAAGGCGATGCAGCGCGGTTGCGTTCGCCTCGAAACGGCCGACGGATGGGTCGAGGACGGGCCGGACGTGCGCCTCTCCCGCCTTCGCGCTTTGCTGGACGACATGGAAGGCAAGGCATGATCCACGCCGCGCTGCGTCAGGCCGAAACCCTGTTCGACCATCTCCAGGTGCAGAACCGCGCGCCGCGCCATGTCGGCCGGCTGGTCAGCCATGACGCGGGGATGCTGGAAGTCACCGGATTTCGCCGGCCGATCGGATCGGGCGCGCGCGTGCTGGCGAGCGACGGGTCGGTATGCCGGGCCGAGGTCGTCGGCTTTCGCGGCGACCGCACCCTGCTGGTGCCGCTCGACGCCGACGCGCCGCTGGAAAGCGGCATCCGTGTCGAGCCGGACAGCCAGGCGAACATGGTGCAGGTGGGCGATGGGCTCATCGGCCGCGTCATCGACGCTATGGGCCAGCCGCTCGATCGCAAGGGGCCGATCATCGCCGGAGGAAGCTGGCCGCTCAACGGGGTCAAGGGCAATGTGCTCGACCGGGGCCGGGTGACCGAACCCTTCGACTTGGGCGTCCGCGCCGTCAATGCGCTGCTGACCGCCGGGCGGGGCCAGCGCATCGCCATCATCGCGGGATCGGGCGTCGGCAAATCGGTGCTGATGGGTCAGATGATCGCCGGGGCCGAGGCCGATATCGTCGTCGTCGGCCTGATCGGCGAGCGCGGCCGCGAAGTCAGCGACTTCCTTGAAACCAAGCTCAAGCACACGATGGGCAAGAGCGTGGTGGTCGCGGTTCCCGCCGATCATCCGCCGGTGCTGCGCCTGCGCGCCGCCGCGCGGGCGACCGCCATCGCCGAATATTTCCGCGCGCGGGGCAAGAAGGTGCTGCTGCTGATCGACAGCCTGACCCGCTGCGCCCATGCCCAGCGCGAGATCGGGCTGGCGCTGGGAGAGCCGCCGGCGATGAAGGGCTATCCGCCCTCCGCCCTGGCGCTGATCCCGCGCCTCGTCGAACGGGCGGGGGTGGACACGCGCAGCGGCGGGTCGATCACCGCGCTCTATACCGTGCTGGCCGATGGCGACGACACCGACGATCCGATCGTGGACGCCGCGCGCGCGATCGTGGACGGGCATTTCGTCCTCTCGCGCCATCTGTCCGAACAGGCGATCTTCCCGGCGATCGACATCGGCAAGTCCCTGTCGCGCGTCATGGCCGATGTGGTGGGCGACGATCATCGGCAGGCGGCGGCTGGCTATCGCCGGCTCTGGGCCGCCTATGAGGAAAATCGCGACCTCATCCTGATGGGCGCCTACCGCCCCGGCAACGATCCCGTCATCGACGAAGCGGTACGGCGGCGGCAGGAGGTGCTCGACTTCATCCGGCAGGACCAGAAGAGCCGCATCGATCTTGACACCAGCGCCGGCGCGCTGATCGCCGGCTTCGCCGAATGAAGGGGCTGGTTTCCAAGCGCCATCGCGTGCTGCGCGTGCGCCATGTGCAGCACGCCATGGCGGTCGCCGACACGGCGCGCGCGCGTGATGAGGCGAACGGTATCGCCCATAACATCGAGCGGCTTCGCGCGGTGCGCGCCGAACTGTTTGGGACGCAGGGCGCGGCGACAGGCGCGTCCTTCGCAGCGATGCAGGAACTGGCGACCCGGCTGGAGCAGGCGGGGCGGCAGCTCGATGGCGCGCTCTATGACGCGAACAAGCGGGTCGAGGCGCAGGAGGGGCTGACCCTGGTCGCCAATCGCGAGAAGGAGATTGCCGTGCGCCTCAAGGACCGCGCCCGCGCGGAACTGGAGGAATGGCGCGAGAACAAGCTGGCTGCGCTGCCGCGCTATCGGCGGATGCAGCGGAGCGGAGAGGCATGAACATGACGGTGCTGAGCGGGCTGAAGGCGATGCTGGGGCTTCAGGGCGGCGGGACTTCGCCCGTTGAAGGCGAGTCCGTCGCAGGGCAGGGCTTTTCGGCGCTGCTGGCGATAGCGCAGGGCGCGATCGCGCCGAAAGCGGCGAGCGGGACGGCTATGGTCGAGGCCGACGCGCCGGCGCATCCGGACGTGCAGGCGGTGCCGTTCGCTTCGCCGTCGATGGCGGCTGCGAGCCCTGCTTTGTCAGGTGCGGGGGAAACCGCGCAGCTAGCGCAGCCCGCCGTCACGCTGAATCAGCCGCCGGCTCCCCGTTCTGGCGCGCATCCGGCTGCCCTGGATGGTGACCAGCCGACCGCCAAGGTCGAAGGGCAGAAGGATATTCCGCCGCCAGTCGGCAAGCCGGCCGCAGCGGCGAAATCCGAGGCCCTGCCCGCCGACCCGGTCGCCGATGCCCTGCCACCTGCCGAAAGGAGTGCCGCCGGCGAAGCGGTCGGGAGCGATCGGTCGGCGAAACGGCGTGAGGACGGGACGCCAGCGGCGGCTCCCCTCCCGACCCAAGCGGCTCCGCCTGCTCCTGCGCCTGCACCCGCATCGCCGACGCCTGGCGCGTCCTCGTCGCGCGCGGTGGCTGCCCGTCCGGCGCTCGCCGAACCTGCGGCTTCGCCTGGGGCGGAAGCCGGAACTCTCCCCTCCGGCGCGGCAAAGGACAAGACGGAGGCGGCAGGACGTTCGCAGCCGCAGGCGCGCAAGGCTGCTTCTCCGGCAAAATTCCTGACCATTGTCAGCGATACTGGAGCACAGCCTGTTTCTGCTGAGGCGGCGGCCGTCGATAAGGGTGCTGAGGCGCCTGGGTCCAAGGAAAAGGATGAGGCGCAGGCGCTGGTGGCGGTTCCGCTTGTAGCGCCCGTGGTCACGGAAGCGTTTGCGGCTCCGACGGCTCCGGCTGCGGCGGTGCCGCTGCCAATCGCCTCGCCCGAGGCTAGCACGGCGGTGAATGCTGCTGTCGCCCAGAGCGTGATTCAGCGCGAGCCTCCGTCCAAGGAGACGATCGCGACAGCGCCGGTCCAGGCCAAGCCCCAGCCGGCGGCTGAAGCGGTCGCCTTGCTGCAACTGGTGCGCGACCATGTGCAGGGCGGCGGAAAAGATGCGGCTGAGCGCGGCGCGCCGACTTCCGGCCAAGGCGGCGAGAATTTGTCTGCCGCTGCCACGCCCGCCGTGCATCAATCCGCCGCCGCGCCGCCGGCCACAGCCGCGCCGCTCCCTTCCACGGCGCAGCCCATCCCCGCGCCGATGCCTGTGGTCGATCTGTCCGCCAGCATCGGCGCGCAGGTGGTGGATATGGGCGTTTCGGGGCAATGGATCGACGGGCTTGCCCGCGACATTGCGGGTCTTTCGGCGCATGGCGCGCAGGGGCGGTTCCAGATCGACGCCGCGCAGCTCGGCCCCATCCAGGTCGATATCCGCCAGAGCGCGGAAGGGGCGGCGGTCAGCCTGACCGTCGCGACCGACTTGGCCGAACAGGCGTTGCGGCAGGATAGCGACCGGCTGAAGCTGGACGCCAGCCTTTCGGCGGTGCGCATCAGCGAAGTCCGGGTCGAACGCACGCCTGCGCCGGAAACCACCCGCAACGATGGTTCGGGCGCGCAATCCGCGGCGCAGGGGCAGGGCCAGTCTTCCGCCCATTCTCCGTCTCAGAACCAGGCCCAAACCCAGGCCCAATCCAATCCGCACGGGCAGGGCCGGGCGCGCGAAAATATCCGTCATCCCCATAAAGGCGGCGGCGACGCGGCCGTTCTTAACCATGAACAGGGTGGCGCGACTGCCACGGACCTGCCGCGCGCACGCTATGCGTAACCGCTGATACCGGGGGACAAGACCGATGAGCGACGAGCCGAAGGCCAAGAAGAAAAAGGGCGGGGGCATGAAGATGATCCTGCTGCTGGTCGTCGGCATCGTCGTCGGCGGCGCGGGGGCTGCCGGCGGGCTCTACGCCGCCGGCTTCTTCAGCGCCAAGGAGGAAGGCCTCAAGGAAGATCCGAACAAGCCGGTGCTGGTGCTGGCTGGCGAGGACGCGCAGGCGATCGCCACCGCGCATGGCTGGGCAGGCGAGAGCGGCGGCGAAGGCGGCGGCGGTCATGGCGGCGGCGGCAGCGCCCATGCGCTGGCGGGCCATGCGCCGGGCCATGGCGTCGACCTGCCCGCGCCGGCCAATCCGGCCGCCTATCAGGCGACCTATTTCCAGCTTCAGGCGCCCTTCACGTCGAACATGTCGGACACGGACGCCTTCGCCCAGATCAGCGTCGCGGTATCGACCTACTACGACTATCGCGTCATCGCCGCGATCAAGCAGCATGAGACGCCGATCCGCAGCCAGGTGCTGATGATGCTGGCGCAGCAGCCGCAGCAGGTGCTCGACACGCCGCAGGGCAAGCAGGGATTGCAGAAGAAGATCAAGGATATCGTCAACGACGTGCTGAAGCAGAAGACCGGCTATGGCGGCGTCGACAATGTCTATTTCACCAATTTCGTGATCCAGTAAGCGCGGCGGCCAGGCTGCCGGCTTAACCGGAATTTTACCATTTTCGTTATTTTATAGACCCGCCTGAAGAGGACGGGGACATGCCCCCGGTCCGATCCGGGCAGGGGACTGAAATGACCGAGGTACAGACGTACGCCTTTGGGCGGGGGGAAGCGCAGGCGCCAATCATGCTGTCGGGACTGGACCGGCTGGGCGAAAAGCTCGGCCGGCGTATCCGCGCGTTGATCGAACCGATCGCGGGCCTGCGCCCCCATGTCGTCGCGCAGGATACGCGCGTGCTGGAATTCAGCCAATGGTCGGCCGAGGTGCCGGCCTTTTGCAGCCTGTCCATCTATCGCATGATGCCGCTCAAGGGGCAGATGCTGCTGCGGATGGACGCCGGCATGATATCGACGCTGGTCGATTGCTTCTATGGCGGGATCGGCAACCGGCCGCTGCCCGCGCGCGCCGAATTCACGCCCACCGAGGACCGGCTGATCGCCCGCCTCGCCGATACGATCGCGGCCAAGCTGGTCGATACCTGGACCGACATATTGCCGCTGGAGCATGGATTGATTCTGCGCGAGACCGGGGTCGGCTATGCCGCCGCCGGGCAGCCCGGCGACCAGATGGTGCTGCAACGCTTCATCGTGTCGCTGACGCGCGAGCAGGAATGGCCGATCGACATTCTCTTTCCGCTGGCGGCGCTGCGCGCCGTCGAGGCGCTGACCGGCGCGAATATTCCCACCGATGATGAGCATCGCGATCCCGTCTGGCAGCAGCGGATCGCGCGGCGGATGCGCGACATCCGCCTGCCCGCGCGCACCGTGCTCGCCCGCCCCAACCTCTCGATCGCCGATCTGATGGACCTGAAGGCCGGCGACGTGATCCCCGTGACTATCGGCCGGTCCCTCCCGCTGATCGTGGGCAACCGCATCGTCGCCCATGGCACGATCGGCGAACAGGACGGACGCGCCGCCTTCCAGATTGAAAAGCTTGCACAGGAACCTGACCAATGAGCGACATGAGCGAAGCCCCCCGTATGGAGCGGGCCGAAGACCCGGTCAGCCGGATGACCAGCAACCGCCAGTTCAAGCTGCTGGCCGACATTCCGGTCCGCATGTCGGTGGAGGTCGGCTCGACATCGCTGCGGCTCGCCGAAGTCATGGACCTGGCCGAGGGCAGCATCGTGGAGCTGGATCGGCAGGCGGATGACCTGCTCGACATCATGGTCAACGGCGCGCTGATCGCCAAGGGCGAGGTGGTGACGGTGAACGGCCGCTATGGCATCCGCATCGTCGATATCGCCGCGACCGAGAACCGGCTGGCGGGGATCGAGCGCCGCTGATTTTGCGCTTGCCTTTGCCCGCGAAACTGCGGATCGCAAGGGTCAAGTTAACCATAGTCGCGGGCGGGCTTTCCCCATGGTCTGGTATTTCGTCAAACTGCTGATCCTGCTGCCGCTGGTGGGCGGCATGGCGTTCGGCGCGCTGTGGCTGTGGCGCAAATATCAGCCCGGCATGATGGCGGGGCAGGGCGACCGATCGCTGAAACTGCTTGAGGCGTTGCCGATGGGGGCGTTCGGCAAGCTCGCCGTGGTGGAGTTCGAGGGAAAGAAGATATTGGTCGCGGTGACGCGCGGCCGGATCGAGAAGATCGCGGAAGGCGACAATGCCCGCCTGCGCTGACCTGCTTCCGCGCAAAGGTGGGAGATGGATTCCCGCCTTCGCGGGAATGACGGTGCTTTTTCTTTTGATGATAGCCGTTCCCGCCTTCGCTCAGGCCGTGCCCGCCGCGCCGCCGCCGGTCGACAATGGCGGCGCGCTGAGCCGCGCTCTGGGGCAGGTGTCGGGCGACGGGCGCTCGCTGTCGCTGAGCCTGCAAATCCTGATCCTCATGAGCCTGCTGACGGTGCTGCCGTCGCTGATCCTCATGATGACCAGCTTCACCCGCATCATCATCGTGCTGTCGCTGCTGCGCCAGGCGCTCGGCTTGCAGCAGACGCCGCCCAATCAGGTGCTGGTCGGCCTTGCGCTCTTCCTGTCGCTGTTCGTGATGCGGCCGGCGATCGACACCATCAACGCGCAGGCGTTCGACCCCTATGGCAAGGGGCAGATCAGCATCGAGGAAGCGGTCGGCCGATCGGGCAAGGTGCTGCACGGCTTCATGACCAAGCAGACGCGCGAAAGCGACCTCAAGCTGTTCGCCAATCTCGCCGAAGCGCCCGCCTTCCGCACGTCCGCCGACATTCCCTTCTCGATCCTGCTGCCGGCCTTCGTCACCAGCGAACTCAAGACCGCGTTCCAGATCGGCTTCATGATCTTCCTGCCGTTCCTCATCATCGACCTGGTTGTCGCATCGACGCTGATGGCGCTGGGCATGATGATGCTCTCGCCCACGATCATTTCCATGCCGTTCAAGCTGCTCTTGTTCGTGCTGGTGGATGGTTGGGCGCTGACCATGGGAAGTCTGGCGGGGTCGTTCGCGACATGAGCGTCGGGTTCGCCTCTCCACCGTTCGCCCTGAGCCTGTCGAAGGGCGCGCGCGCCCTTCGACAGGCTCAGGGCGAACGGAACTGAGGTTCCGACCGGATGGAAAACGCCGATTTCTTCATGGGTCTGGCCCAGCAGGCGCTGTGGATCACGGCGCTGGCGGCCGCGCCCATATTGATCCCGGCGCTGATCGCGGGCCTGGTCATCGGCATGGTGCAGGCCGCGACGTCGATCAACGAACAGACGCTCAGCTTCATCCCCAAGCTGCTGGTGGTGGGTGGGATGCTGGTGATTTTCGGCGGGTCGATCATGGTGCTGATCGCCGATTTCACCCGCGAGATTTTCGAGCGCATCCCGGACCTGCTGCAATGATCGCGCCGGGCTTTCAGGGCGTGGAGACGCAGCTCTGGGTCTGGCTGATCGCGATGGTCCGGCCGGGCGCGGCGTTCATCGCAGCACCGGTGTTCGGCGCGCCGGCGGTGCCGCTGCAATTGCGGCTGATTTTAGCGCTGGCGCTGGGGCTTGCCGCATTGAACAGCGTGACGATCGCGCTGCCGCAGGATGGCGTCGCCAGCTTCGAAGGCGTGATGCTGGTCGCAGGCGAAGTGCTCGCCGGCCTTGCCATGGGGTTTGCGGTGCAGATCGGCTATGCCGCCGCCTTCGTCGCGGGGGAGACGATCGGCAACGCCATGGGCCTCAACTTCGCGGCGATGATCGATCCCTCGTCGGGGCAGGGGACGCAGGTAGTGGGTCAGTTCCTGTCGATCCTCGCGACCTTCCTGCTGCTGGGCATGGACGGGCATCTGCTGCTCGCGAGCTTCGTGGTGCAGAGCTATGTCGCGATCCCGCCGGGCGGCGCGCTGCTGTCGAACGATGCGGTGTGGCATGTCATCGAGTTCGGTGGCTCGTTGCTCGGCATGGGGGTGACGGTGGCGCTGCCGGTCGCCTTCGCGCTGGTGCTGGTGCAGATCGTGATGGGGATGCTGGCGCGCGCCGCGCCGTCGCTCAACCTGTTCGCCGTGGGGATGCCGATGGCGATGATGGCGGGGCTGGTGCTGCTCGCCATCGCCGCGCCGATCATGGCGGAGGGCATGACCGCCGCGCTCAAGGCGGGCCTGGAGCAGGCCCGCTCGCTTTCGGAGGGCCGCTGACATGGCGGGCGGGAGCGAGGGCGGCGAAAAGACCGAGAAGCCGACACCCAAAAAATTGCAGGACGCCGCCAAGAAGGGCGACATCCTCCAGTCGCGCGAACTCGGCACGGCGATGGTGGTGATGGCGGGCATCGGCTGCATGGCGGTGATCGGCCCGTCGCTGATCGAGGCGCTGTCGGACATGCTGGCGGACGGGTTGCGCTTTCGGCGCGAGGATGTGGTCGATTTCTCGCCCGCGCAGCGCGGGATCGATCTTTTGGCGGGCATCGCTCTGCCGGTCGCGGGCGTGATGCTGGCGACCTTCATCGCTGCCATTGCCGCGCCGGCATTGCTGGGGTCGCTCGGTTTTCGCCCCGGCGCGTTCGCGGTCAAGCCCGAGAAGATGAACCCGATGGCGGGCATCAAGCGCATGTTCGGGATGCAGGGGCTGATCGAACTGGTGAAGTCGATCGCCAAGGTGGGGTTGCTGGGCAGCATCGGCGTGTGGCTGATCTGGGACCGGCTGACCGACATTTTCGGGCTGGGCAAGGCGGGCATCGGCCCGGCGATGGCGGAGCTGGGCAACCTCTTCATCCTCACCTGCCTGCTGATGGCGGGCGGGCTGTTCCTGATCGCGGGGATCGACGTGCCCGCGCAGATCATGCAGCGCGCCAAGCGGCTCGGCATGAGCAAGCAGGAGGTGAAGGACGAGCATAAGGAGAGCGAAGGCTCGCCCGAGCTGAAGGGCCATATCCGCCGCCGCCAGTTCGAGGTGCTGAGCGGTTCGACCCGCAAGGCGGTGGCCGAAGCCAGCGTCATCATCACCAACCCGACCCATTTCGCGGTGGCGCTCCGCTACAAGCCGGGGCAGGACGCAGCGCCGGTGGTGGTCGCGCGCGGATGCGACGCGATCGCGGCGGCGATCCGCGAGCTGGCGGATACGAACGGCGTCACTGTCCTCCAATATCCCGAACTCGCCCGCGCCATCTATTTCACCAGCCGCGCCGGGCAGATCGTCAATGAGGGGCTGTACATGGCGGTGGCGACGGTGCTGGCCTTCGTCTTCCGCGTCGAAAACCGGATGGCGAGCGAACTCGACCGGCCGTTCATCACCGTGCCGGACGACATGCGGTTCGATGCGGATGGGAAAAAGATGTAGCTTTGTCAGCCATTAAGGCTGCCGCGAAAAATTTTTGAAGAAAAGATTAAAGTCGGGCGGCGCGCGTCCGTTCTCTGTCCTTGGGGACGCAGGATGGTGATGCGCCATGGACAATGTTGTTTCTCGTGCTGAGTTGACGCCGGTCGACCGCTCGGTCGTGCGCGCGCCATCCTCTGCGGCTGCGGTTCAGCCGGTGGCCGCCAGCCGCGCTAATGACGCGCTGACCCGCGACGGGCGCAGGGGTGCAGAGCCGCCCCAGCAACCCGACGCGGCCCAGGAACTCGCGAGCGTCGCCGAATATGTCGAGGTCCATGCCCGCATCGCCGAGATATTGGCGGACCTGAGCGCCGGCCGCGCCGATGTGCAGGGAGCCGCCGATGCTGTCGACGCCCTGATCCCGCGCCCGATCGTGATTGTGCCGCTGCCGCCCGCCAGCAAGGAAGCGGTCGAACATGCCGCCGCCGTCGCCAAGCGGATCGTCGAGCGCGCCGCCTATGCCCATGGGGCGCAGGCGCATCTGGCGCGCGGCACGGTGGAGCAGATCGTCGCGTCGGCGAGCGGCGCTGCGGCGGGGTAAAATCATTCCTAAAGGTCTTGGCGTTAGGGCCGTTCTACCCTCTTGAAAGGACGGTCCATGACTTCGGTAGGCAGCAGCATCTTGACGTCGCTGGGCGCGGGATCGGGCATCGATACCGCCTCGCTCGTGGCGAGCCTGGTCCAGGCGACGCGCGAACCCAAGGAAGGCGCGATCACCAGCCGCCAGTCGCTCAACAGCGCGCGCATTTCCGCGCTCGCGTCCGCCGTCGGCTCGCTCGATACCTTCGCCGATGCGCTGACCGCCGTGCTGTCCGACGCCGCCTATACCGGCACCCCCAACAGCAACGATGCGAGCATCGCCAGCGTCAGCCTGCTGAGCGGCGGCACGCCGCAGGGCCTGCCGGCGCAGCTGACCGTCGAGCAGCTCGCGACCGGCCGCGTGCTCAACAGCAGCGCCACCGCCGGCGCGACCGGAACCAGCCCGGTCGGCACCGGCAGCATCACCATCACGACCGAGGGCGGCGCGACCAAGACGATCACGATCGATTCGACCAACAACAGCTATGCCGGCCTTGCCGCCGCCGTGAATGCGTCGGGTACCGGCGTCACCGCGCGGGTCGTGACCGACGCGAGCGGCACGCGCCTCGTCTTCAAGGGCGAGACCGGCGCGGATAATGACTTCAGCCTCAGCGTGTCAGGCGCGGCGGGCGGCAGCGTGCTGGCGGGCCTCGCCTGGAACGGCGCGGACAGCGCGACGATGAGCAGCACGTCGGCCCCGCAGAACGCCAAGATCACGCTCGACGGCGTCGAATATGAATATGCGAGCAACAGCGTCGACGGCGCGATTCCCTATCTGCGGATCGACCTCAACAAGGCGTCGCCGGGCACCACCGTCACTCTGTCGATGAGCCAGCCGACGGCCGGGCTTTCGGACCTGCTCAAGGAATTTGTCGACGCATACAATACGCTGATGAAGGCGCTCAACACCGCAACGGCGACCGGCACCGACCAGTCCAATTCCGGCGTGCTGAACGGCGTGTCGGGCGTGCGCGACATGAAGAAGCAGTTGGCGGCGCTCACCTCGACCCCGCTCGCATCGACCGGCACCTACCGCACGCTGGCCGACATCGGCGTCACCACCAACCGCGACGGGACGCTGAGCCTCGACAGCGCGATGCTGGCGCGGGCGATGGAGAATGATCCCGCCGGCGTCACCAACATGGTCAATCCGACAACGTCCACCGCGACCAATCCGGGCCTGGCTTCGCTGATGGACCAGGTGCGCGACAATATCGAGAAGGATGACGGGCCGCTCAAGCTGGCGCAGGAGCGCTATGACGAGCTGGCCGACGATCTGGCAAGGCAGCTCGAGAAGCTCGATGACCAGATGACCGACTATGAGGCGAGCCTCACGAAGATTTATGCGTCGATGGAAACGCGCCTCAGCGCGCTCAAGGCGACGCAAAGCTACCTCGATCAGCAGATCAAGGTGTGGACCAACAGCGACGACTAACCGGGGACGAAGAAGCGATGTTCTATAATCAGGGCTATGCAGGCGGAACGGCGGCGCGGCGTTATGCGGCGGTGCATAGCGGCAGCCGGACGGAAGGCGCGACGCCCCATGCTCTCGTCAAAATCCTGTTCGACGAGCTGATCCTGGCGCTGGAAGCCGCCGCGCTGGCCGAACGCAATGGCGATCGCATGAAGGTGTCGGACAAGCAAGCGCGCGCCATGTCCATCCTGTTCGCGCTCGAATCGAGCCTGGACCATGACAAGGGCGGCGATATCGCCATGGGCCTCGCCCAAATCTACCGCGAGGCGCGCCGTCTGCTGATGCAGGGGGCGAAGGATCGCTCCGCCGCGCCGGTCGATCAGGCGCGCGTGATGATCGCCGAAATCGCCGACGCCTGGAACCAGATCGGGTAAGGCCATGGCGCGCCCGATGGCCTGACGGAGCGGGGTTGCGCGCCCTTCTGGCCATCGGTATAGGCGGCGCTCGCAACAGGCGGCCCGGCGGGGGCCGCCTTTTTGCGTTTCGGACCACATGCGAAAGGGAAGGCCCATGTCGATTACGCCGCTCATGCCCGTTTACCCCCGGTGCGATGTGCGTCCGGTGCGAGGCGAGGGCTGCTATCTGATCGGGGAGCGCGGGGAGCGCTATCTCGATTTCGCGAGCGGGATTGCGGTCAATTTGCTGGGCCATGGTCATCCGAAGCTGGTGAAGGCGATCGCCGATCAGGCCGCGACTTTGATGCACACGTCGAACCTCTACGGGATGCCGCTGGGCGAGAAATTCGCGCAGAAGCTGGTGGATAATACATTCGCCGATACGGTGTTCTTTACCAATTCGGGCGCGGAAGCGGTCGAGTGCGCGATCAAGACCGCGCGCCGCTACCATTATGCCAATGGCGAAGCGCACCGGCACAAGATCATCAGCTTCGACAACGCCTTCCACGGGCGGACGCTGGGGACGATCTCCGCCACCAGCCAGCCCAAGATGCGGGACGGGTTCGAGCCGCTGCTGCCCGGCTTCCAGGTGGTGCCGTTCAACGATCTGGCGGCGGCGACCGCTGCGGTGGACGACAGCACCGCCGGCTTCCTGCTGGAGCCGGTGCAGGGCGAGGGCGGGGTGACGCCGGCGACGGAAGCGTTCCTCACCGGTTTGCGTAAGCTCTGCGACGAGAAGGGCCTGCTGCTGATCCTGGACGAGGTGCAGTGCGGCTATGCGCGCACCGGCACCTTCTTCGCGCATGAGCAATATGGGGTGACGCCCGATATCATGGCGGTCGCCAAGGGGATCGGTGCGGGATTCCCGCTCGGCGCCTGCCTTGCGACGGAGGACGCGGCCAAGGGCATGGTGTTCGGGACGCACGGGTCCACCTATGGCGGCAATCCGCTCGCCATGGCGGTGGGCCTTGCGGTGCTGGACGAGGTGCTGGGCGACGGCTTCCTCGACAACGTCAAGGCGATGGGCGCGCGCCTGCGCTCCTCGCTGGAGCAGCTCATCCCCAATCATGACGGCATGTTCGAGGATGTGCGGGGGATGGGCCTGATGCTCGGCATCCGCATGAACGACGCCTATGACGCGCGCGGTTTCGTGGCGCATCTGCGCGACCATCATGGCCTGCTGGCGGTGTCGGCGGGGCAGAATGTGGTTCGCATCCTGCCGCCGCTCGTCATCGAGGAAAGCCATATCGCGGAAGCCATGGAGAAGATCTCCGCCGGCGCGCGGAGCTTCGCGGAGGCGAAGGCGGCTTAGTTCAATCACCGTTCGCCCTGAGCGAAGTCGAAGGGCCAGACCGACCGAAGGGAGGTCACTTCGCTTCGCTCAGTGCAGGGCTTCGACTTCGCTCTCCTGAGCTTGTCGAAGGGCTGAACGGGTTAGGGGTTGGTTAGAATGACCAAGCATTTCCTGAATCTCGCCGACGCGGGCGGCGACGCGATCGCCGCGATGATCGCCGACGCCATCGACCGGAAGGCCGCGCGCGTCGGCAAGCCCAAGGGCGCGGCCGATGCCGACGCCCCGCTCGCCGGGCATGTGCTGGCGATGATCTTCGAGAAGAATTCGACGCGCACCCGCGTCAGCTTCGACATGGCGATCCGTCAGCTTGGCGGCACGTCGCTGATCCTGGATGGCGCGACCAGCCAGTTGGGGCGCGGGGAGAGCATCGCCGATACGGCGCGCGTCCTCTCCCGCATGGTCGATGCGATCATGATCCGCACCGACGATCATGCCAAGATCGAGGAGATGGCGCATCATGCCACGGTCCCGGTCATCAATGGCCTCACCGACCTGTCGCATCCGTGTCAGATCGTCGCCGACCTGCTGACGGTGGTGGAGCATGGGGTGGCGCTGCCGGGCAGCCAATGGGCATGGCTCGGCGATGGCAATAATGTGCTGCATTCGATCATCGAGGCGGCGGGGCTGCTCAAGTTCGATGTGCGCGTCGGCGTGCCGCAGGGTTATGAGCCCGACCCGGCCTTTGCCGAGGCGGCGCGGGCGGCGGGCGCGGCCATCACCCTGACGCGCGATGCCTCAGAGGCGGTGGCGGGGGCGGATGTCGTCGTCACCGATACCTGGATCTCGATGGGGCAGGCCCATGCCGAGGAGAAGCTGGCGGCGATGATGCCCTATCAGGTGACGTCCGACCTGATGGCACGGGCCAAGCCAGGAGCGAAGTTCCTCCACTGTCTGCCCGCGCATCGCGGCGAGGAGGTGGCGGAAGCGGTGATCGACGGGCCGCAGTCGCTGATCTGGGACGAGGCGGAGAACCGCATCCATGCGCAGAAATCGGTGCTGCTCTGGGCGCTGGGGCGGCTCGGTTGAGATTTCGGGCGGGCCACCTATCTAGGTCGCCTGCCCGCATCGCTGGATGCTCAACCCGTTCTGGTGCTCGCCGCGCCGGATCATCGGAGCCGTGACGTGACGACTGCCCCCCATCTCGACCAGGCCCTTGGCTTCACCATCACACAGCGTCATGCGCGCGGGCGGCTGGTGCGGCTGGGGCCGGTGCTCGACCAGGTGCTGGCCGCCCATGCCTACCCGCCCGCGATCGAGCGGCTGCTGGCGTCGGCGCTGGTGCTGGCGGCGTTGCTGGGCAGCACGCTGAAGGGCGAGGGCGGGCAGCTGACCTTGCAGGCGCAGACCGAGAATGGGGTCGTCCGCCTGCTCGTCGCCGATTACAAGAATGGCGCGCTGCGCGGCTACGCCCAGTTCGATGCCGACCGGCTGGCGGAGCTGGGGCCGGATCCGTCGCTGTTCGGGCTGTTCGGCAAGGGCTATCTCGCCATCACCTTCGACCAGGCCGTGACCGGCGAACGCTATCAGGGGATCGTGCCGCTGGAGGGCGAATCGCTGGCGGATGCGGCCGAGCATTATTTCTTCCAGTCGGAGCAGATACCGAGCCTGATCCGCATCGCGACCCATCATGGCGAAGACGGGCGCTGCGTCGCGGCGGGGCTGCTGCTCCAGCATCTGCCCGAGGGCGAGGTGGGGCGCGAGCGGCTGCATGTCCGCCACGACCATCCTGAGTGGGAGCATGTGCAGGTGTTGGCCGAGACATTGAAAAGCGAGGAACTGACCGACGCGGACCTGCCGCTGGCCGACATCCTGTGGCGGCTGTTCCATGAAGAAGAGGAAGTGCGCGTCACCGAGACCGCCCCGCTGGCGAAGGGATGCCGTTGCGACCTGGCGCATATCCGCGACGTCATCGGCCGCTTCCCGGCCGATCAGCGCGCCGACATGGCGGACGATCAGGGGGTGATCGCGGTCGATTGCGCCTTTTGCGCGCGCATCTTCCCGATCGCGCTGGACAGTTTCGTCACCCATTGAAGTCGGCCGCGCACCTAACGATATTTGTAATTGAGGCAGGCCGTGCCGTTTCCGCTATGAAGCTGCCGCAATTGTAAGGCAGGAGGCGGGCTGACGGCGCGTGATGCTGCCGGCAATGTGGGGCTTATCGAAATGACGGGAATTGCGCGTGCATCGGGCGCCGCGATGGCGTTGTTCATGGCGGCGAGTGCCGGGGCGGCGAATGCGCCTGCGCCAGTGGCGCTGGCTGCGCTGGAGCCGGGCCAATGGGAACTGCGCGGCCGGGGCGAAGGGGCGGAGACGCAGAAACTGTGCGTCACCGACCTGCGCCAACTGCTCCAGGTGCGGCATGGCAAGGCGCTGTGCCCCAGTTTCACCGTCAGTGACAGCCCCCATGCGGTATCGGTCACTTATGATTGCGCCGGGGCCGGCAATGGCCGCACCGACCTGCGCGTCGAAACCTCGCGGCTGGTGCAGATACGCACGCAGGGCGTGGCCGGCGGCGCGCCCTTCGCCATCGCGGCCGAGGGGCGGCGTGTCGGGGCGTGCGCGGGGTGAAACTTGCGCTCTCCCGGCTGGAGCGGTAGCGGGGCGCCATGGTTGCCAACAACAACGGAAAATTCGCCGTCGTGCTGCTTTCGGGCGGGCTCGACTCGATGGTCGCGGGCGGGCTGGCGCGGGAGGCGGGCTATCGCATCCTGGCGCTGTCGATCGATTATAATCAGCGGCATCGCGTCGAGCTGAGGGCGGCCGCGCGAGTCGCCGAATCGCTCAACGCCATGCGGCATATCGTTCTGCCGCTCGACCTCACCGCCTTCGGCGGGTCGGCGCTGACCGCCGACATCGCCGTGCCCAAGTCGGGCGTGGGCAGCGACATTCCGGTTACCTATGTGCCGGCGCGCAACACCATCTTCCTGTCGCTGACGCTGGGCCTTGCCGAAGTGGCGGGGGCGAGCGACATCTATATCGGGGTCAATGCGCTCGACTATTCGGGCTATCCCGATTGCCGCCCGGAATTCATCGACGCCTTCCAGACGATGGCGACGCTGGCGACCAAGGCGGGGGTCGAGGGCCATCCGATCCGCATCAACACGCCGCTGCAATATATGAGCAAGGCCGACATCGTGCGCGAAGCCGACCGGCTGGGGCTCGACGCCGGGGTGAGCTGGTCCTGCTACGACCCCACGCCCGAGGGCAAGCATTGCGGCCTCTGCGACAGCTGCCGGCTGCGGTCCAAGGGGTTCGAGGAAGCGGGCTTGCCCGATCCCACCGTCTATGCGACGCGGCCCTGAAAGGCACGGGCGATGAGCTATGCGGTCAAGGAGATGTTCCTGACCCTCCAGGGCGAAGGGGTGCAGGCGGGGCGGCGCGCGGTGTTCCTGCGCTTTGCCGGCTGCAACCTGTGGAGCGGGCGCGAGCAGGACCGCGCGACCGCCGTGTGCCGTTTCTGCGACACCGATTTCGTCGGCACCGATGGGCTGGGCGGCGGGCGCTTCGCCGATGCCGATGCGCTGGCCGACGCGGCGCTGGGCTACTGGGGCGCGGGGGCAGAGGGGCGCTACATCGTGCTGACCGGCGGCGAGCCGATGTTGCAGGTGGACGATGCGCTGGTCGATGCGCTCCACGCGCGGGGCTTTACCATCGCGATCGAGAGCAATGGCACGATCGCGGCGCATCCGGGGATCGACTGGGTCTGCATCAGCCCCAAGGCGGGGAGCGTGGTCGTCCAGCAGTCGGGCGACGAACTGAAGCTGGTGTGGCCTCAGCCGGGCGGGGGGCATAGTGTCGGGCAAGTGGACGCCATGGCGGGCTGGGCCTTTGCCCATCATCTGATCCAGCCGCTCGATAACGCCCATGCCGCCGACAATGCCCGCGCCGCGATCGCGCTGGTCATGGACCGGCCGCAATGGCGCTTGACGGTGCAGGCGCATAAATATCTGGGGCTGCGCTGAGGAAAATCGCGTTAAGCCTGATCCACCTCCGTTCGTCCTGAGTAGCCATTGAGCTTGTCGAAATGGCGTATCGAAGGACAGATGCTTCGATACTTGAGCAGGTGAACCATCCCCCAGATGGTTCAGGATCGTCCGGGGGACGATCCGACCTGCTCAACTTCGGCAGGCTCAGTCCCTACTCAGCACGAACGGCTTGAGTTGAACAGGCAATGCTGAAGGCCGCTATGGCTTGATGCCGACCCGGTCGTTGTAAGCCTGCTGGCAGACCGGCAGCAGCGCGCCCTTCTTCCAGCATTTGGGATCGAAGGACGGGAGAGCGAGCGCATAGTCGTAGCCGGGCGTGCCATAATATTGCTCGCCGGCCGCGATCGTCGATTTCCTGATCGATCCCAGCCCCTTGCGCGCGACGTCGTGCAGCATGCCGCGATCGGCGAAGATCGCGTCGCGGCCGACCTTTGCGGATAGCTGGCAGAAGCCCTTTTGCGCCTGCACCGTCGAATAGCTGGAATAGATGCGGGTGTTATACATGTCGGACGCCGACTGGCCCGCTTTGCCCTTGCCCGCCGTGCGCTGGAAATAGGCAAGGATCGTTGCCTGCGCGGCGTCCAGCTCCGCGTCATGATGGGCGATCATCGCGTTATAGTTGCTGGTGGTGAGCAGGGTCGGATCGAAATCGCACTGGAGCGCGGCGACGTTCAGTGCGGCGCGCAGGTTCCAGGCGAGACCGGCCTTGATCTCGTCTGCGGTCGCGCCGGGCATCCCGAGCGCGGTCGTGGCGGCGGCGTCGGTCAGCGGCGGGGCGCTGAAGTCAGGCGGCGACCAGAAGAACTGCGCGGCGGCGGGCTGCGCCGCGAGCGCCGCGCCGGCCAGCACCATGGCGGCGGTGCGACGCAGAGGGAGAGGAAAACGGGTCACAAATGCCTCTTTGACGTGGCGCGGAACGAGCATCGATGCTGTCGTGCCGCTGTATCGCTGCTGAACGCTTATTGGTCGGCGACGACTTCGGCGTCGGCGGGCCTTTCCGGGGCTGGCGCGGGGGCGCTGCTGTTGCCCGACGCATTGCCGGGAAGGGCGACGGCGGTGCCTTCGCTCTGGACGCCGTCGAGATCGGTCATGGCGTCGGTCGCGGTGCCGTCCACCACTTCCATATCCTTCATCTGCACTTTCGTGCTGCCCTTATCCTGGCCCCCGCAGGCGGCAAGCGGCAGGCAGGCGGCGATCAGCGCGACGGCAAAGGGAAGGCGCATCCGGGTCTCCTAGAGATATGCCCGGCAGCCCCCGCCCGGCGAATGAAGCGCGGAACCTAGCGAGGCGCGGCGCAAGTCTCAAGTCCCCCGCCGCAGCGGCCGAGGCGCGCGAGAAAAGCCGGGAAATGCGCTTCAAGCGCTGCGTCCAGCGCCGGCATCGAGGCGTGGCCGCCGAGCGCGGCGATGCTCGTCACCGGAAATTCGCTGATGCCGCAGGGCACGATGCCGCCGAAATGGGTGAGGTCGGGATCGACGTTGATCGAAAAGCCGTGCAGCGTCACCCAGCGCCGCACCCGGATGCCGAGCGCGCCGATCTTCGCCTCGCGTCCGTCGTTGTCGTCGGTCCAGATGCCGATGCGGCCTTCCGCCCGCCGCGCCGCGATGCCGAGGTCGGCGAGCGCGTCGATCATCCAGCCTTCGAGATGATGGACGAAGTTGCGAACGTCCTTGCCGCGTTGGCCGAGGTCGATGTTGAGATAGCCGATGCGCTGCCCCGGTCCATGATAGGTGTAGCGCCCGCCGCGCCCGGCATCGAACACCGGGAAGCGGCGGTCGATCAGCTCGGCGGGATCGGCGCTGGTGCCGGCGGTGTAGAGCGGGGGATGTTCGAGCAGCCAGACGCGCTCGCCCGCCTCGCCCGCATGGATGGCGGCGGCGCGGGCCTCCATGTCGGCGAGCGCGTGCGGATAGGCGACCGGCGCATCCGATACGCGCCATTCGACGCTGGCGGGGAAGGGCGGGGGAGCGGTCATGCGGTTTCCTTGACTTGGGCGCGGCGAGCGATCAAGTCTCGGCCCGCATTTCCCGGCAACAAAGCAGGCAGCAAAGATATGGCGACGATGTCGATCGGCAAGGCGTGGGAGGAAACGGTCGCCTTCGTCGCGCGGGAGGCGGCGCTGCTGTTTCCGGTCGTGCTGCTGTTCGTGGCGCTGCCCGGTCTTGTCCTTCAGGAAATGACGCCGCCCGAGTTGCAGGCCTGGTTCGCCAAGCCAAACATGGATGCGATTCCCGCCATGCCGCCCGGCTTCGGACTGGCGATGCTGCTGACGGTCATCCTCGTCTGGTTCGGGTCGCTGGCCTTGTTCGCGCTGGCGCTGCGGCCGGGGATCAGCGTCGGCGAAGCGCTGCGGCTCAGCCTTGCGCGGCTGCCGGTGTTGCTGGGGACGGCGGCGCTTGTGGTCGTCGCGTTCGTGATCGGGATGATCGCGATCGCGCTGGTCGGCGGGCTCGTCGCCTCGCTGTCCAAGGCGGCCGGTGCGCTGATCGGGCTGATCGCGGGCACGGCGGCGATCGGCGGGATGATCTATGCCAGCATCCGGCTGGTGCTGCTGAACCCGGTGGTGATCGACGGGCGGGGCGGCGTGAGGGAGTCGCTGCGCCGCGCCTGGGCGCTGACGCAGGGGCATTTCTGGCGGCTGCTGGGCTTCATCATCATCATCATGCTGCTGTCGGCCGTGGCTGCATCCGCCGCGCAGCTGGTGTTCGGGCTGCTCGGCAGCCTGGTCGGCGGGGCGGAGGACGCGCGGCTGGCGGGCGGGATCGCGGGCGCGATCGTGTCGAGCATCGTGCAGGTCTATATGCTGGTGATGCTGGCGCGCCTCTACCGGCAGGCGGCGGGCTGACTACTCCAGCACGGGAGCATGGGGCGCGGCGTCGCGGGGCAATATGCCCGCGAGGCGCGGATCGGCGAAGATTTCGACTTCGCGGGCGAAGGGCACGAAGCCGGACTTCACATAGAAGCCTAGCGCTGCTGGGCTGTCGAGGGTGCAGGTGTGGACCCAGAAGCGCTCCACCCCCTTGCGCCAGGCCAAAGCCTTCGCCTGCGCCATCAGCCAGCGGCCGAGCCCCTTGCCCGCGAGTTCGGGGACGAGGCCGAAGAAGCTCAGTTCGCAATCGGGCAGCGCGCGGAAATCCAGTTCGAGGAGGCCGACCTCGGTGCCGCGCGGGTCGGTGACGGCATAGACCTCCACCGCCGGGTCGTGGAGGATGGCGGCGAGCGCATCGTCGGCCATCACCAGCCGCGAGAACCAGAGCCAGGGCGCGCCGACGCGGCGGAACAGGGTGCGATAGGCGGCAAGATCGGGCGTCTTCCATGGCACCAGCCGCAGCGGCGCGGGCGGGACCGGCGCGAGGCGGGGGCGATCGCGCATTTCGAGGTGGGTGACGACCGTCGCCACCATGCCCGGCTCGACAGGGGTGAGCGGCATCAGCTCCAGCTCGCCATCGGCGGGAGGCTCATCAGGATCGCGTCGATATTGCCGCCGGTCTTGAGTCCAAAGAGCGTGCCCCGGTCATGCACCAGGTTGAATTCGGCATAGCGCCCGCGCCATTCGAGCATCGTCGCATAATCCGCGTCGCTCCATGGCTCGCCCATGCGGCGGCGCACAATCGGCGGGAAGGCGTCGAGAAAGGCGTCGCCGACCGCGCGGGTAAAGGCGAAGTTCGCTTCAAAGGCTGCGTCGTCGGGGCATTCGAGATGGTCGTAGAAGATGCCGCCGACGCCGCGATGGACGCCGCGATGGGGGATGAAGAAATAGTCGTCCGCCCACGCCTTGAACCGGGGATAATGATCCGGGTCATGGGCGTCGCATGCGGATTTCAGCACGGCATGGAAATGCGCCGTGTCCTCCTCGCGCGGCAGCGGGGGATTGAGGTCCGCGCCGCCGCCGAACCAGCTTTTGGTGGTGACGAGATAGCGGGTATTCATGTGGACGGCGGGCACATGCGGGTTCGCCATATGGGCGACCAGGCTGATGCCGGTGGCGAAGAAGCTGGGATCTTCGGCCGCGCCATGGATGGTCTGGGCGAATTGGGGCGCGAACTCGCCGCCCACGGTCGAGACGTTGACGCCGACCTTCTCGAAAATCTTGCCCTTCATGACGCCCCGGACGCCGCCGCCCCCTTCCCCGGGTTCCTGCCCTTCGGCCTCGCGGTCCCAGGCGATATAGTCGAAGCGCGCGTCGCTGCCGGCTTCGCGCTCGATCGCCTCGAATTCGGCGCAGATGCGGTCGCGCAACGATTCGAACCAGGCGCGGGCGGCCTGCTGGCGGGGGTCGAGGTGGAGCATGGCGCTTTCCGTGGTGACAGGGCAGAGCGGGCGATGCCCGCCGCAGCGCCAAGTTGCAAGGGGGCCGGAGGGCTTGGGACAATCTGTCATTGACCCTCGCGCCGCCTTCTGGTCCTAGAAGCGCCAGCCGCAGAAAAGGAATGCAGCATCCATGATCCACTGGCTCGCCCGGCTGCGACACTGGCTGAACCCTACGCTGCTCGGCCGCCGGCAGCTGTTCGGGATGCTGGGCCGTGGCGACCGGTTCGTGACAAGGCACCGGGTCCGCTCCCTCTGCCGCACAGTCACGATCGGCGATCGGTTGGCGGTGACGCGGGTGCTGGGGCGGTACAAGATGTATGTCGATCCCAGCGACTATGCGATTTCGGTCCACCTGATGATGGACGGCTATTGGGAATTGGGGTTGTCGGAGGAGATCGCGCGGACGGTGAAGCCGGGCATGGTGGTTGCCGATGTCGGGGCCAATCTGGGCTATTTCACGCTGCTGATGGCGGACCTCGTCGGGTCATCGGGCAAGGTGCTGTCGTTCGAGCCCAATCCGCAGCTTGCGGGGCTGCTGCGGCGGAGCCTGCATGCCAACGGGTTCGAGCCGATCGTGTCGCATGAACCCGATCCGCTGGGTGCGGACGATGGCTGGCCGGTGACGCTCTATGCCAATCCCGACCAGGCGGGCGGGGCGTTCGTGTCGATCGTGCCGCACCAAGGATATGGGTTGGCGGTGCCGCTCAGCACGCGCCGTCTGGATCAGCATCCCGACGCGATGCGGGTCGCCTTCGTCAAGATCGACGCGGAGGGCAGCGAGCCGGCGATCTGGGAAGGCATGGCGGGGATGCTGGCGGGCGATGCGCTGCGCACGGTGGCGATGGAATGGGCCGGGTGCCGCTATCCCGATCCGGCCGCTTTCCTCAACCGGCTGCTCGCGCCCGGTTTCTCGCTGGCGCGGATCCATATGACCAAGGGGGTCGTCCCGGCGACGCGCGAAGCTCTGCTGGCCGCGCCCGCGGAAGAGGAATGGATGCTGCTGCTGCGGCGCTGATCCGCCCGAATCGGTCAGCCGGGAAAGCCGTCGGTCTGGCGCAGCGCTTCGGCGACGGCGATGCCGGTCGAGACCGCGACGTTGAGCGAGCGGAAGCCCGGCGCCATCGGGATGCGGATGTCGGCGAGGTCGCGGACCTCGGGCGGGACGCCGGCGCTTTCCGATCCCATCAGCAGCACGTCGTTCTCCAAGAAGCGGACCTCCGGCAGGCGTTGCGAGGCATGGGCGCTCAGCAGCAGCAGGCGGCGGCCTTCCGCGCGCCGCACTGCGTCAAAAGCCGCGAAATTGGCGTGGCGGGTGACGTCCGCCGCCGCGCCATAATCCATCGCCGCGCGTTTGAGGCGTGCGTCGGAAAAGGCGAATCCGGTCGGCATGATGATGTCCACCGGCACCGCGAAGCAGGCGGCGAGGCGCAGGATGGCGCCGACATTGCCGGCGATTTCGGGCTGATACAGAGCGATACGCATGGCCGCGCCATAGGGCAGCGGCGGCTTTTGTAACAGTGGGGGCAAGATTGCGGTTGGCAAAGCGCGCGCTTCCCGGTTATCAGGCCCCCGATCCGCGCCGGAGGGGGAAGGCGGGGCGCTGCGGCGTACCCTAAATCCCTTGATAATCACAGTCGCTGCCGGCAATGCGGTCTGTCAGGGAAGTCTTGCAAGGGTAGAGGTGCATGGCGAGCGTTGAGCATAGTGACGGGCAGGCTCTTTCCGGCGGGGAAGGAGTGCGCCGCCGTGATTTCATCAATGTGGCGGCGGTCAGCTTCGCCGGCGTCGGCGCGGCCGTCGTCGCGCTGCCGCTCATCAACCAGATGAACCCCAGCGCCGACGTGCTGGCGCTGGCGTCGACCGAGGTCGACCTGTCGGCGATCCAGCCGGGGCAGGCGATCAAGACCACCTTCCGCTCGCAGCCCCTGTTCGTGCGGCAGCTGACCCCCAAGGAAATCGCCGAAGCCGACAAGGTCGACGCCTCCACGCTGCGCGATCCGCAGACGCTGGAAGAGCGCACCGTCGACGGCAAGAAGCAGTGGCTGGTCACGATGGGCGTGTGCACCCACCTCGGCTGCGTGCCGCTGGGCGCGGGCGAGGGCGAGAATAAGGGCGAATATGGCGGCTATTTCTGCCCCTGCCACGGCTCGTCCTACGACACCGCCGCCCGCATCCGTAAGGGGCCTGCGCCCAAGAATCTGGAAGTTCCGAAGTTCAGCTTCACTTCCGACACCGCCATTCTCGTGGGCTGAGGGGGACCGTCATGAGCTTTCCATGGGCTGAACATTATACCCCCAAGCATCCGCTGATGCAGTGGGTCGACGAGAAGCTGCCGCTGCCGCGCCTCGTGTATAACGCGATCGGCGCGGGCTATCCGGTGCCGCGCAACCTCAATTATTTCTGGAACTTCGGCGTGCTCGCCGGCCTTGCCCTGGTGATCCAGATCGTCACCGGCGTCATCATGGCGATGCATTATGGCGCGAACGACCTGGTCGCGTTCGGCACCGTCGAGCAGACGATGCGCGACGTGAACGGCGGCTGGCTAATGCGCTACGCCCACGCCAATGGCGCGAGCTTCTTCTTCATCGTCGTCTATCTCCACATCTTCCGCGGCCTGTTCTACGGATCGTACAAGGCGCCGCGCGAGATGGTGTGGCTGCTGGGCCTCGTCATCTTCCTCCTCATGATGGCCACCGCCTTCATGGGCTATGTGCTGCCCTGGGGGCAGATGAGCTATTGGGGGGCGAAGGTCATCACCGGGCTCTTCGGGGCCATCCCGGTGGTCGGCGAGCCGATCCAGACCTGGCTGCTGGGCGGTTTCGCGCCGGGCAATGCCGCGCTCAACCGCTTCTTCTCGCTGCACTTCCTGCTGCCCTTCGTGATCGCGGGCGTCATCATCCTGCACATCTGGGCGCTGCATATTCCGGGCAGCTCGAACCCGACCGGCGTCGATGTGAAGGGGCCGCAGGATACCGTGCCCTTCCATCCTTACTATACCGCCAAGGACGGCTTCGGGGTCGGCGTGTTCCTGATCCTCTTCTCGATCCTGCTGTTCTTCGCGCCCAATTATCTCGGCCACCCCGATAACTATATCGAGGCGAACCCGCTTTCGACGCCGGCGCATATCGTGCCCGAATGGTATTTCTGGCCCTTCTACGCGATCCTGCGCGCCTTCACGGTGGACTTCTTCTTCGTGCCGGCCAAGCTGCTGGGCGTGCTGGCGATGTTCGCGTCGATCCTGCTGCTCTTCTTCCTGCCCTGGCTCGACACGTCGCCGGTGCGGTCGGGCAACTACCGCCCGACCTTCAAGAAGTTCTTCTGGATCCTGATCCTCGACGTGCTGATCCTGGGCTATTGCGGCGGCGCGCCGGCGGAAGAGCCCTATGTCATGATCAGCCAGGTCGCGGCGGCCTATTATTTCGCGCACTTCCTCATCATCCTGCCGCTGGTCTCGCGCTTCGAAAAGCCGCTGCCGCTGCCGGGATCGATCACGGAATCGGTGCTGAACCGTCACAACATAAAAGGCGAAGAGGATGCGTTGCCCGGCATGGGCGCCGATCCGCAGCCTTCGCACGCCGGTTAAGGGGGAACGAATAGATGGTTCGCATCGGCGCATTTCTCGTCGGCCTCTTCTTCGCGGGCTGGCTGCTGATCTCCTTCCTGATGGGCGCGGTGGCCTATATCTCCGAGCCGCCGCAGCCGACGGTGGAGCATGAGTTCCACCTGGCTCCCAAGCATGTGTCCTTCTCCTTCGACGGACCCTTCGGCAAATATGACAAGCAGCAGCTGCAGCGCGGCTTCCAGGTGTTCAAGGAAGTCTGCTCGGCCTGCCACAGCCTCAAGTTCGTCGCCTTCCGCGATCTGGAGGCGCTCGGCTACAACGAGGCGGAAGTGAAGGCGATCGCCAAGCAGTGGGCGATCAAGACCCCCGACGTCGATCCCAAGACGGGCGAAGTCGCGGGCCGCGATCCGGTGCCGGCCGATCACTTCCCCAAGCCCTTCGCGAACAATGTTGCGGCGGCGGCGGCGAACAACAATGCGATCCCGCCGGACCTGTCGCTGATGACCAAGGCGCGGCACCATGGCTCGGCCTATGTCTACTCGCTGCTGACCGGCTATCAGGCCCAGCCGGCCGAACTGCTGAAGCAATTCCCGGACGCCAAGACGCCCGAGGGGCTGCACTACAACCCCTATTTCGCCAACCTGAACCTCGCCATGGCGCCGCCGCTGACGGCCGAGGGCCAGGTGACCTATGGCGACGGCACCAAGGCGAGCGTCGACCAGATGGCGAAGGACGTCGCGGCCTTCCTGACCTGGACGGCCGAGCCCAAGCTGGAGAATCGCCGCGCGGCGGGGCTGGCGACTTTGGTCTTCCTCGCGATCGCCACGGCGCTCGCTTACATGGCCTATCAGAATATCTGGGCGGACAAGAAGAAGGCGGCCTGAGCTGGCGCTTCCCGCTTGAGACTGACGCTTTGGGGCGCGGCATCCTTGAGGAGGCCGCGCCCTTTGCTTATGGGTGCGCGATGACCAGCGACCGCCTCACCGCCCTCGTCCGCACCATCCCCGACTTTCCCAAGCCGGGCATATTGTTCCGCGACATCACCACCTTGCTGGCCGACGGCGCGGGCTTGCGCGCGCTGGTGGGGCAGCTGGCGGAGATTGCCCGGCCGCTCGACCCGGACCTGATCGTCGGCATCGAGGCGCGCGGCTTCATCCTGGGCGCGGCGCTGGCGACGGTGCTGGGCAAGGGGTTCGTGCCGGTGCGGAAGAGGGGCAAGCTGCCGGGCAAGACGGTCGGCATCGACTATGTGCTGGAATATGGCACCGACCGGCTGGAGCTGCACGAGGGGCAGGTGCCGGCGCGCGCGCGGGTGCTGCTGGTCGATGATCTGATCGCGACCGGGGGGACCGCGATCGCCGCCGCGCAGCTGCTGCGGGAGCAGGGGGCGAGCGTGCTCATGGCGCTGTTCGCGATCGGTCTGCCTGACCTCGGCGGCATGGCGGCGCTGGAGGCCGAGGGCGTGGCGGCGCGGGCGATCATGGCGTTTGAGGGGGATTGAGAGGGGCCGGGCGCGCGGGACAAGTGGAACAGCGAGTGGAACAGCTGATTCGCGGTTTCGCGATTCTCCTACGGGTAAGATGCTGATTTAACGCCGGTTATTCCGGGGGTGTTGGAGGCTGTTCGCGGACGGCTGTAGGAGAATAGGATTTTCTCAGCACCACAATCATCCTCCCCTGAAAGGGGAGGTGTCGCGCGCGAAGCGCGTGGCGGAGGGGTGTCTAGCTATCGAGAGGGTGACACCCCTCCGTCATCGCTACGCGATGCCACCTCCCCTTACAGGGGAGGAATTGGTCATCACCGCTCCCCTTACAGGGGAGGAATTGGTCAGCGCCGCTTCCAGGCCGTCCACCGCCAGCGCCAGCCGCTCGTCGATGAGGCCGAGCAGCTCCATCCAGCTGTGGATATGGGCAAGCTCGCCCGGACCGTCCGATACGCCGCGCAGGCCCATCAAAGGCACGTCGAAACGGGCGCAGGCGCGGGCGACGGCGAAGGTCTCCATGTCCACCATGTCGGCGTCGATCACGGCATAGTCATCGCCGCCCACCACGTTCGCGCCGGTCGACAGGCGCGCCAGCGGCAGCGCGAGGGGGGTGACGAGCGGCAGGTCGACGGGATGATCGACGAAGGGCGTGACGCCTTTGGCGAAACCGAGACGGGAGGCGTCCATATCGCGCCAGGAGACGCTGGCGATCTGAAAAATCTCGCCCAGCGGGCAGATGCGCGATCCCGCCGACCCCAGGCAGATGGCAAGGTCGGGCAGCGCATCGGCGCGGGCGAGATCAGCCAGCGCGAGGCCGGTCGCAAGCGCCGCCTCGACCGGGCCGACGCCGGTCAGCAAGGGCGTGAAGCGGGCGCGCAGATGCGGGCCATATTCGGCCTCCACCGCCATGATGAAGAGCAGGCGCTTTCCGCCGATCGTCTCGCATGGCACGGTCACTTGCGCTTGTCCTTGCGGCTGGCTGATGGCAGCGGGGCGACCATGACCTGGAGCGACGCACGCTGCATCTGGGTCGCACCCACTGCCGTTCGGCCCTGCGACAAGCGCAGGAGCGGCTCTCTATGCCTCTCATTTCGTCCGAATGAAAGACGTGTCCCTTGCGAAGGGCCGACCTCCATGCCTGGCACTTCGCGACGTCCGGCGGTGTGACGGCCACCGCGATGATCGCCGCCTTACCCAACGCAATTGGTCCATGTCAGCCTGTGCCGCCAAGCCGAACATGGGTCCTCCGATCATCCGCGTGTCAGGCAGCCAGCGGCACGCCGGTGCGTTTGCGCAGGTCTGCGATGGTCAATCCGTCCACCATCTCGATGACGCGCGCGCCTTCACGCCCGACATCGAATACCGCGAGGTCGGTGTAGATGCGCGACACGCAATGGAGGCCGGTCAGCGGATAGGTGCACGTCTCGACAAGTTTGCTCTCGCCCTGCTTGGTGAAGAGTTCCATCATCACGAAAGTCTGCCTGGCCCCGATGGCGAGGTCCATCGCGCCGCCGACGGCGGGAATCGCGCCCGGTTCGCCGGTGTGCCAATTGGCCAGATCGCCCGTTACGGACACCTGGAACGCGCCAAGCACGCAAATGTCGATATGGCCCGCGCGCATCATCGCGAAGCTGTCGGCATGGTGGAAATAGCAACCGCCGGTCAGCAGCGTCACGGCCTGCTTGCCGGCGTTGATAAGCTCCCAATCCTCCTCGCCGGCAGCCGGAGCAGGCCCCATGCCGAGCAACCCGTTCTCGCTCTGAAGAATGATCTCGCGATCGGCCGGGAGATAATTGGCGACCTTGGTCGGCAAGCCGATGCCAAGGTTCACATAAGCGCCGTCGGGGATATCCTGGGCGACGCGGGCGGCCATCTGGTCGCGGCTCATGGGTTTCATGTTGGTCATCGCGTTTCTCCGGTCAGGCGGCGGCGGATTGCGGCAGGACGACGCGCTGCACGAAGATGCCCGGCGTGACGACCGCTTCGGGATCGATCTCTCCCAGCCCGACGATCCGGGACACCTGCGCTATCGTCGTTCTGGCCGCCATCGCCATTATCGGGCCGAAATTGCGCGCTGTCTTGCGATAGACGAGATTGCCCCATCGATCTCCCGCATGGGCCTTGATGAGGGCGAAGTCCGCATGGATCGGATATTCCAGCACATAGTGCCGACCGTCGATCAGGCGGGTCTCCTTCCCCTCCGCCAGCAGCGTGCCATAGCCGGTCGGCGTGAAGATGGCGCCCAGGCCCGCGCCGGCCGCCTGGATGCGCGCGGCCAGATTGCCCTGCGGCACCAGCTCAAGCTCGATCTGTCCGGCCCGGTAGGCTGCATCGAAATGATGCGAGTCCGTCTGGCGCGGGAAGGAGCAGATGATCTTGCGCACGCGATCCGCCTTGATGAGCGCGGCAAGGCCGGTTTCGCCGTTGCCGGCATTGTTGTTGATGATCGTCAGATCGCCCGCGCCCTGCGCGATGAGCGCGTCGATCAGTGGATCGGGCATCCCGGCGGTGCCGAAGCCGCCGATCATGACCGTCGCGCCATCCTGTATGTCGGCCACGGCCGCTTGGGCGCTGGCTACGCTCTTGTCGATCACGTCGCTCTCCCACGATGCTGAGATAGGGAGCCGCTCTTTGCCGCGACGGGGATTGCGTCAACCGATAAACATCATATTGTCCGATTATCGGTTATAGGATGCGCGATGAAGCAGGAACGAGGTCAGCTGGAAGCCGGGGGAGACCCGGAGTTCATGACGTCGCTGGCGCGCGGCCTTGCGGTGCTGCGATGCTTTGCGGACGCGCAGCGCCCGATGACCATCGCGCAGGCCAGCCGGTCGACCGGCCTGAGCCGCCCGGCGGTGAAGCGCTGCCTGCATACGCTCGTGCGCCTCGGCTATGCCGCGCAAGACGGGGCCAATTATGCGCTGCGGCCCAAGACGCTTGCGCTCGGCTACGCCTATCTCTCGTCGAGCACATTGACCATGCGCGCCCAGCCGCTGCTCGATCAGTTGCGCGACGAGCTGCACGAAAGCTGTTCGCTCGGCGTGATCGAGGAGGATGAGGTCTATTATCTGGCCCGCGCCGAAGTGTCCCGGATCATGTCGATCGCTTTGCGAACCGGCAGCCGGCTGCCGCTCTACTGCACGTCGATGGGGCGCGTGCTGCTCGCGGGCCAGCCGCGCATCGCGCAGGAAAGCTATCTGCGTCGGGCCGATCTTGTCGCGCGAACGCCGAAAACCGAGACCAGGCCCGGCGAATTGCTGGCCCGGTTCGCCCGCGTCGCCGAGGAAGGCTATGCGATCAACGACCAGGAACTGGAGATCGGCCTGCGCTCGATCGCCGTGCCGGTGACGAGCGGCGGACGGGTCGTCGCGGCGGTCAATGTCGGCGCACAGGCGACGCGGGTGACATTGGCGGAGCTGCGAACCCGCTTCCTGCCATCGTTGCGCCGGGTCGCGCGGGAACTCAGCGCGATGGGGCTGGCCTGAGCGCCCAGTCCAGGTCGCGGCGAAAATCGCCTTCCTAGCGCGCTCAACAAAAAATCCGCCAGGTCGCTGGACCGAGCGGATTTTTAGATGGTGGGCGTGGCAAGGATTGAACTTGCGACCCCTGCGATGTCAACACAGTGCTCTACCACTGAGCTACACGCCCACTGTGGAGGGGGCCAATAGCCGGGCCATGGGGCCGGCGCAAGCGGGAAATTCTGGCGCGCTGATAATCTTCTGGACAGGGGAGGGGCGGCCCATATGTTGCGGTGCAAACAGGGGGACGCTTTCGATCATGCTGCCATCGTCATCCTCGCCGGTTCAGGCCGCGCCGCGCCTGCCCTTCTACCGGCAGCTTTATGTGCAGGTGCTGGTCGCGATCGCGCTGGGGGTCGCGATGGGGCATTTCTTCCCAACCCAGGCGGTGGCGATGAAGCCGCTGGGCGAAGCCTTCATCAAGCTGGTCAAGATGATTATCGCGCCGGTCATCTTCCTCACCATCGTCACCGGCATTGCGGGGATGAAGGAGTTGGGCGCGATCGGCCGGGTGGCGGCCAAGGCCTTCGCCTATTTCCTGACCTTCTCCACGCTGGCGCTGATCGTCGGGCTGATCGTCGCCAATGTGGTGCAGCCGGGCGCGGGACTCAATATCGACCCGGCGACGCTCGATGCCGGGCGGGTCGCCGATTACGCCCACAAGGCGCATGAAAACACGCTCACCGGCTTCCTGATGGGGATCATCCCGTCGACCATGGTGTCGGCGGTGGCGGACGGCAACATATTGCAGGTGCTGTTCGTCGCGATCCTGTTCGGCATCGCGCTGACGATGATCGGGGAGAAGGCCGCGCCGCTGATGGCGGTGCTCGAATCGGCGAGCCATGCGGTGTTCAAGCTGGTCGCCTTCCTGATGAAGGCCGCGCCGATCGGGGCGTTCGGGGCGATGGCCTTCACCATCGGCGAATATGGCGTGGGCACGCTCGCCAATCTCGCGGGGCTGGTGGCGACCTTCTACCTGACCTCTTTGCTGTTCGTGCTGCTGGTGCTGGGCGGGGTGGGGCTGGCGGTGGGATTCAACATCCTGCACCTCATCCGCTATCTGAAAGCGGAACTGCTGCTGGTGCTGGGCACGTCGTCCTCGGAAGCCGCGCTGCCGAGCCTGATTGAAAAGATGGAGCGCGCCGGGTGCCGCAAGTCGGTGGTGGGGCTGGTGGTGCCGACCGGATACAGCTTCAACCTCGACGGCACCAACATCTATATGACGCTGGCGGCGCTCTTCATCGCGCAGGCGTGCAATGTGCATATCAGCCTGGAGGAGCAGATATTGCTGCTGCTGGTGGCGATGATCTCCTCCAAGGGCGCGGCGGGGGTGACGGGCGCGGGCTTCATCACGCTGGCCGCGACGCTCTCGATCGTGCCGTCGGTGCCGGTGGCGGGCATGACGCTGATCCTGGGGGTCGATCGCTTCATGAGCGAGGTCCGCGCGCTCACCAACTTCATCGGCAATGCGGTGGCGACGGTGGTGGTGTCGGCCTGGGAAAAGGGGCTGGATCGCGAGCGGTTCGACGCGGCGATGGCGGGGCTGCCGCTGGAGCCTACGCCGGACATGCAGGAGGTGGTGCCGGATTGAGGGGGTTTAGCTCAGCCCCGAGACGCTTTCGCTGCCGAACATGCGCTCCACCTCCAGCACCAGGTCGCGCAGGTGGAAGGGCTTGGACAGCACCTTGGCCTGCGGCACGGCCTTGCCGGCCTTCAGCGTCACGGCGGCGAAGCCGGTGATGAACATGATCCGCATGTCGGGCGCGACCTGGGCTGCGTGCTGGGCGAGTTCGATCCCGTCCATCTCGGGCATGACGATGTCGGTCAGCAGCAGGTCGAAACGGTCCGAACCGATATGCGGCAGCGCCTCCGCGCCGGTGGACACGGCGACGACCTCATAGCCCGACCGGTCGAGCGCGCGGGCCAGATAGGTGCGCATGCTCTCGTCATCTTCGGCCAATAATATGCGAACCATCGCCCCCAACTTGTTCCTTGCCCCCGCCGATTCGCCGGCTGTCGCGCCGCAATGGGTGGCGCGCAGCCCGCTTATATGCGACAAGTCTGAATATTTTCCAGCCGGCTAACCATTTTGCGAGTCCGGCCGCGAAAGGAGCCGCGTTGGACCAGATCAGGCTGCCCGTTCCGACCATAAGCGATGCGGCGTTCGATCTTCATGGCCCCGCCGAGCCGGCGCGGCCGGTCATCCTGTCCGTCCCCCATGCGGGGCGCGTCTATCCCGCCGATCTGCTGGCCGCCGCGCGGGTGAAGCCGCAGATATTGCGGCGGCTGGAGGATCGCTGGGCGGACCTGCTGGCGCACCGGGCGGCGGCGACGGGCTTTACCGTGCTGATCGCGCGCGCGCCCCGCGCGATGATCGACATGAACCGGCATGAGCGGGAGATCGACCCCGGCATGATCGTCGATGCGCCGCGCGATGCGCCGCTGCACAGCAGCGCGAAGCTGCGCGGCGGGCTGGGGCTGTTTCCGCGCCGGATGCCGGGCGCGCATGAGCTGTGGCTGCGGCCGATGGCGTGGGGCGAGGCGCGGGAGCGGATCGAGACGCTGCACCGGCCCTATCATGCGATGCTGGCGCGGCTGATGACGGCGGCGCGGCAGGCGCACGGCCATGCGATCCTGATCGATCTTCATTCGATGCCGCCGCTCCCCGTGACGGCGGGGCAGGACGCGGCGGGGGTGGTGCTGGGCGACCGCTTCGGGCGGAGCGCGTCCACGCGGCTGGTGGCGCAGGCGGCGGAGATGATCGCCGGCCGGGGGATCGCGGTGGCGCAGAACCATCCTTACGCCGGGGACCATATTCTCGACCGGCATGGCCGGCCCGAGCGGGGCGCGCATGCGATCCAGCTCGAGATCGACCGGTCGCTCTATCTGGACGCGGCGCTGGAGGGGATCGGGCCGGGCCTCATGCGGATGCAGGCGCTGGTCAGCGATCTGGCGGCGATGCTGGCCGAGGAACTGCCGCGCGCGGGCTATGCGATGGCGGCGGAATAGGCGCGGCGGCGATCACCAGCCGGGCGCCGGCGACGCTCAAATGGTGGGAATCGAAATAGAGGGGCTGGCCGTCCTTCGCGATGGCGCAGCGGCGGGCGT
>ERZ1292632.758-Hain-H43-01um-R2-758-length-35435-cov-13_pt1 | contig 35435 bp, 49 predicted proteins | sample MGYA00564407_ERZ1292632 | MGnify/ENA primary metagenome ERZ1292632 (study PRJEB36523, sample SAMEA6512637) | groundwater metagenome | collected 2019-01-08 | study: AquaDiva: Metagenomics assemblies of 32 groundwater samples | reverse complement strand
ACGTCATCAACCAAATTTTCCGGTTTAAGTGGCTATAGCGTGAAATAAGGTACACTTTATTTTATAGCGATTGTGGATAAAAAAACTTTATACGGAGATGCGAATAAAATTTAGGTGTTGGTTGGAGTGAGGGCAGAAGAGACCGCGCGGGCGGTGGCGCGGGCGAGGTAGATAAAGGATGCGAATGTTAGGACTGCGAGTATCTGAACAATGAGTCTGGTGTTACCAAACGCAGAAATAAGAAAATTCGGAAGATTCACGAAATCGGTTGGAGCGTTTTGAAATACGCGCGCTACCCACACTTCTTTCCCAATACCCCACAATGCGAGAACGAGCGTTAGTACGGCCAAGGCCCCTGTCGAAATAACAAGACCCAATATCCTAATAATATGAACACGGCGCATCACGGCGCGTTCTATGCCGGATCCGTTAATCTTGTCGTTGTTCATCATAAGATTGTTTAAAAAGTTTTTTTGCACGATGAACGCGCGTTTTCACCGCTGGGATAGACAGATTTTCTGATTCTGCGATTTCTTCTTGAGTCTTGCCTTCAATGAATTGCAGCCGCAGGATTTTTGATGCGGTTTCAGGCAGTTTCGCGAGCGCAGAGATAACTTCATTGCGTATTGATAAATCTTCAATAAATTCTGCTCTCGCGTCCGGCAGAGATTCGTAGTGTTCAGGTTCTAAGTCTGCTCTCTGTCCGCTCTCCTTACGTCGCGAAACATACTTGGTATACGCAACGCGGTTCAGAATAGTGTACGCCCACGAAGAGAAACTCGCACCCTCCTGTGAGTGATACTTATCCGCATAGAGATACATCTTGGTGAATGCGTCCTGCACAGCCTCTTCGGCGTCCTCCGGAGAGAACAATATCTTGCGCGCCCTCCGGAGAAGAGCCCCTTCATATCGGCGCACCAGAACGGCGAATAGCTCCGGCTCCTTCTGCGAGCGCGCGAGAATCTCGGCGTCAGACAGGTCGCCAAAGTCCTCCGTAAGACTTGAAAAACTCATTATGTCTGCTAGCATACACGAATCGCCCTTCTTGGGCACTTTTTATAACTCATCACTTGGGCTTTGAGTTACCTTTATACCTTATACTTATCCCTTTATACTTTATTTATGGCCGTACTTAGCTACAACGAAATCCTCAAGGGCAGTATCATTAACTACAATAATGAGCCTTACGAAGTGCTCTCTGCGCACATATTCCGCATGCAACAGAGAAAGCCGGTTAATCAAACTAAGTTGCGCCATCTCGTCTCCGGCAAGGTGGTTGAAATCTCATTTCATCAGAACGAGACGGTGACTGAAGCCGATATTAGCAATATGCCCGCACGCTACCTCTACACCAACAAGGGTGAGAGCTGGTTCGCAGAAGATGGTAATCCGAAAAATCGTTTCGCCTTTCCTGACGAGGTAATACACGACAGAGTTCAGTGGATTACACAGAACAGTCTCGTTGACGTCCTCACCTATGAAGATAAGCCCATGTCAGTAAAAATCCCTGTAAAAGTTGAGCTGGAAGTAAAAGACGCACCGCCTGCGGTCAAAGGCAATACTGTTTCTGGAGGAACAAAACTAGTTGAACTGGTTACCGGAGCAAAAGTAGATGTCCCTCTCTTCATCAACACGGGCGATATTATCCGCATCAACACAGACTCCGGCACGTATACTGAAAGAGTAGAAAAAGCGTAACGGCATAGAGTCACTTAAGCGTGGCCATCGCGTTGGTATAATAAAGCAATGAGATTTCACTCTCCGTACGGAATTGTCACGCTAACTGACGAACGCAAGCAGCATATTCTGGCCTTTCATCCAGATGTCGTACGAGCATTACCGTATTTTGAAACAACCTTGGCGGAACCCGAATGGCTCGTGCGCTCAGTACACGACCAAAGAGTTGTTATTTGCTACCGCTTTCTCGCACGACAAAAGAAATACCTCGCGATTGTCGTTAAAATTACGAAGCATCCGTTCATCCTCACTGCCTACCTTGCGAAGAAATTGAAACAGGATATACTATAACCCATGATTAAGTATTTTTACGATAAAGAAGCTGATGTGTTCTACTTTTCAGATGGCGTACCGCGTGCGTCCGATGAAACCGTCGAGACCCGAGACAATGTTCTGTTGCGCGTAAACTCACGAACTAAGCGCATTCGTGGCTTTACTCTCATCAACGCTTCCCACCGCACACAAAGCGCGAAGATCCCCGCTCCGCTTCCGTTTTCGCTCACAACAACGGCCTGAATCAACACCGATTCCGGTCTCTATACCGAACGCGTAGAAAAGGCGTAAAGGTACGATTTAATATGAAAGCGCTGCCTTACATCGCTTACTCGTGCTCTGATATGATACATACATATGAGCATCAACTACGTATATTTGGTGGGTTCGCTTATCTTTTTCGCTATCTGGCTCATCTTTTTTATCCTAAGAAAGGATCTACGGAGAGAGATGCTTATCGTAAGTATTCCGGGAGCGATTTTGCAGTATGTGGGATGCAAATATTGGTGCATTATAGATTGGTGGAATCCTTACACGCTTTTTGGAAGGGGTGTCGGGTTTGAAGATTTTCTTTTTGGTTTTTCGAGTTTCGGCATAGCGGCAGTCATCTATGACGTATTGCTCCATAAGAAATATGCGAGGCATATCTGGAAAAAGCCGAGATTTTACATACGCATTTACTTCTTAATTCTCATAATTGCCTTTCTTAGCTTGGCACTTTTCGCGAGTGGGACCACTTCTTTCACGGCTTATGTGAGTGTGGCTGTGATAAGTTCTTCTATTCTCTTGATATCACATCATCAGCTGTTTACTAATTCCCTTCTATCAGGCCTCTTATTTATGCTCATCAGTGTACCTATCTACTTGGTGCTGAACGCGCTTAGTCCTGGCTGGATCGAGCATACCTATCTTTTTGACTCACTGAGCGGCATACGCATCTTCACAATCCCTCTTGAAGAATATTTGTATTACTTTGTAACCGGACTGATTATTGGCCCACTTTTTGAGTACAGTAAGAGAGTTTGAAATCGTTACGTGTCAATAAGATTTCCTTTCTGTCATAGACTACCATGTTAAAAAAACCGCCTATGATGGTTTTTATTCTGAACCAGATTGTTTTTTTATGCAGAGACGTATGGCATGAGCGCCATATAGCGAGCGCGCTTGATGGCCTGCATTATGTCGCGCTGTTTCCCTGCCGGAATACCGGTGCGTTTCTTGGAGAGCATCTTCGCATGCGGGTTGGTAAATAGCTTTAAATATGCTACATCCTTGTAGTCTACAAATTTCTTGAGCTCTACTTCTTCGCGTTCAGCTTGATATGCCATATCGTTAATAATTTACAATTTCTAATTTTCAATTTTCAAAAGGGAATGTCTTCGGGGTTGATTTCTTCATCCGGATACTTTATCGCCTCACTGTCGTCCTTTGGCGCAGGCTGTTCGTCCTGTGTACGAGGAGTGCCGGAACCGCCCTTTCCGCCGTCAGCACCGAACTGGAAGTTATCCACGACAATTTCTGTGCGGTACTGCTTCTTGCCGTCCTCCTTCCCTTCCCAAGAGCGTGTTTGAATGCGTCCCTCTACAAATATTGGGCGACCCTTCTTGCAATACTGCGCGATGACCTCCGCTGTGCGACCGAAGGCGACAACATTATGAAATTCTGTCGCCTCCTGCTTCGCTCCGCTTTTATCCTTATAAGTGCGATTTGTCGCCAGACCGAAGTTGGCGACGTTGCTCCCGCTAGGGAGCGCCTTCAGCTCCGGGTCGCGAGTGAGATTGCCGTATAGAAATACTTTGTTCAGGTACATCCCGTTAGAAATTAAAGCTATTAATAGTCTGTATCATACCATTGTTGGTGACGTTTGTGTTGGGATTTCTAACGGGATACATACTCGTATTATACAACTACATTCTCCAGCGCGACATCTAGGTCGGTGCTTACCGCTTCTTCCGGTTCCTCAACGCGTTCTTTCATCTTGGCTGAAATTTCTCGCATTTCAACAGAATGGCGAGCTGAGTCCTTCGTAGTTAATAGGTCAATAAAACGCACAAGTTGCTTATTGGCAGAAGAAGCAGAAATAATTCCTGAATGGTTCTCTGCGGTAGTCTCGTAGACAATCCACGCGAAATAAGCTGAATCAAAGTCTCGGCGACCTGAAGTATCTTGGCGGGAAATAGTGTATGAGAGCTGTATTTTCTGCGGTTCTCCCTCGGCCACAACTGTGCCTTTACCGGATACGAGCTCGCGCACTGCCTGATAAGATTTCTTAACTTCTTCGGTCGGGAGTTCCGGGTCAAGGTGAAAACCGAGCTCGTAAACACGCGAGTCAGAGCCAGCGTCTTCTAACGTCTCGTCCACAATCATATCCATATCTTGTTTCGCCATAGTGGCAGAATCCTATCACGAGAGCTCTGGTAGAGCAAATAGTCGACTGGCGTTCGCGAGAAGGGCGGAACGGACGGTTCCAAGAGGTTCTTCTCTGATTTCTGCAATCTTCGCAACGACATCAATAACTGCGAGCGGGTCATTGCGCTTCCCGCGCCGAGAGACTGGTGCAACATACGGAGCGTCTGTCTCTGAAAGAATGCTCGTCAGAGGCATGGTCATGATAACTTCGTCGTAGTCGCGAGCGAAGGTGATAACAGCGGTAAACGAGATAGTAAAGCCAAGTGCGATGAGAGACTCGGCTTCTGTGACACCGCCGACGAAGAAATGCACGTCTCCCCGCAAATTTGGATGTTTAACTTTCTCTTCTTTCAGGATTTCTATCAAATCTGTGTACGCATCCATAGAACCTTTTGATGGTCTGGCGTGAATGATAAGTGGTTTGTCTGATTCAACTGCAAGAGCAATATGTTTTTGTAAAATTTCTTTCTGTTTATTCTTAACTTTATCGTTTACTTCTATCGGTCTAAAATAATCCAGCCCGCACTCCCCTATCGCGACAACTTTCGGGTTCTTTGCAAGCTCACGATATGCTTCTATATTAAAGATTTCTTCAATAACGCGGTTCGGGTGCAAGCCGACAGAAGCATAAAGATGTGTGTGTTTCTCCGCGAGCGCGGTCGCCTTTTTTGACGACTCTAAGTCCACGCCTACGACAACTCCGGCGACTCCTTCTTCGCGCATCCTTTCAATCAGCTCCACGTCATCCTCTGTATATTGCTCAAACTGTATGTGGCAGTGCGCGTCCACATATTTTACTTTCACCCCGTTAGAAATCAGATTTCTAACGGGGTTCATAATCTCGGAAAAAGATTTTCCGGTTTTTTGTTAGCGCGGACAGCTTCTTGTATCTTTCTGCTCGTCTCTGGCATAAAGGGTTCGAGTACTAATCCTATGCCGTATAATTGGGTTGCCATGTCAGAAATAACAGCTTTACCTTCTTCGGGGTTTTCTTTCACCAATTTAAACGGTTCTCGTTTAGTTATGGATTCATCCAACTCCTGAATTCGATTCCAAATCTCGTCCAAGGCGCGATTGAATTCGAATTTTCCTATGTTCTCGTTGATGTGAATATTCGAGGCATGAATATATGAGTCTCTATCGACAAGATGCGCTGGACCTTCTTTAAGATACATCTCAGCCAGTTTCATCACGCGCGCGACAAGGTTTCCAAGCCCGTTAGTCAGGTGCGCTGTATATGCATTATGAAAGCCTTCGCGTGTAATGTCCCCGTCTTCGTACGGCGATATGTGCCGAAGCAAGAAGTAGCGAACGGCGTCAGCGCCGTATTTCTCTATTAGTTCTTCAGGGTCTATAATATTTCCAAGCGTTTTACTCATTTTCTTCCCGCCAGAGGTGATGAACCCATGTACAAAGATTGATTTCGGGAGAGGCAAACCTGCAGAGAGAAGCATGGCAGGCCATATAACTGCATGAAAGCGCAGAATGTCTTTACCGATAATATGCACATCAGCCGGCCAGAATTCTTTGTAGAGTGAGTCATCGCGACCGAATCCAAGCGCGGTAATGTAATTAGCAAGCGCATCACACCACACGTACATTACCTGCAAATCATCTCCAGGTACCGGAACGCCAAGTCCTTTTGGCCAACTCGCTTTGCGCGGTCGCGAAAAACTTATATCCTCCAGCCCACCCTTAATAAACGTCAGTATCTCTTTTTTCCGTGATTGTGGTACGACGAGCAGTTCGTCACTCTCAATCTTCTGACATATCGCATTCGCATATTTGGAAAGTCTGAAGAAATAATTCTCCTCACTCAAATGCTCCGGTATGGTGCCATGATCGGGACACTTCCCATCCACCAAATCTTTTTCAGTCATAAAGGCTTCGTGGCCGACGCAATATAGTCCAGTATATTCTTTTTTGTACAAGTCGCCGGAGGCGAAAATCTTATTCCACATTGCCTGTGCGCCTGGCCAGTGAATCTTAGTATCAGTCGTGCGAATGAATTGGTCGTAAGAAATATTCAGAGACGAATAGAGTGTCATAAAATTCTGAACGATACCATCAAGAAATGCAATCGGTTCACTACCGGCTTTTGTCGCCGCATCTACCATTTTTTGAGTGTTCTCATCCGAACCTGCGAGAAAATAGACATTTTCATCTGCCAATTTATGAGCGCGAGCCAGAGCGTCGGCGAGCGTCATAGTATACACGTGTCCGAGGTGAAGTTTCGCGTTCGGATAGAAAATTGGTGTTGTAAGGTAAAAGGTTTTTTTCACGTTAGGCGCTTTTGTTATCGCGGCGCTTGCGCTTGTCAAAATCATTCAGGAATTCAAGCAGAACTGCCGCGACAGGGACCGAAAGTACGACCCCGAGAAAACCTGCCAGCGTATAGCCGGCGATAAGCGCCACGATGACGAGAAGCGGTGGAATGCCGACGATTTTTTTAACTATGAGAGGATAAATCAAATTGGATTCAAATTGGTTAACTACGACGTAGAGACCCGCGACTATCGCCGCAATCGCCACTCCGCCGTCTGAATACCCAACAATAACGGCTACGACACCCGACATCAGCGAACCGAAGATTGGAATTATTTCCACAAACGCCGTGAAAACGGCGAGGAGCAGCGCATACGGCACTCCTATGATTAGAAGGCCCAGATATACGAGTACGCCTACAATGACCGATAGAAGTATTTGTCCCTGCATCCAGAGGCCTATTTTTTTCTGTGCGCGCCTCCAAAGGTCAACCGAATATTCCTCGTATTTTACCGGCATCACCATGCGGAGGAAGTCGTCAACGCCGGTATCTTGGAGCGCAAAGTAGAAAGAAAGCACAATGACGAGTACGAGAGAGAAGATGCCTCCGAAAAAAGAAACGAGCAGTTTGATAGCCCCGCCGGATGTCGCAGAGAAGACGGATTGGAGCGAAAGAAGCGTTTGCACGAATGATTGCGTCCCGCTCTGCACGCCTATAACGCCGGTGACATCTGCGATATTGGAGAAAGGAGTTGAGATGTTGATTGCATCAAGATACTGAGGCATCACGGAGAAGAACTTAGTCGCGTCGGCTACAATCGGCGGGAAGAAAAAATACAGAACGGAAAAAATTGCGCCGAAGACAAAGACGTACATAAGCAGTGCGGCCACGAAGCGCGGGACGCGGTAACGAATGCAGAACGCTATTCCGGGCTCAATGGCGGATGCAATAATAATGGCGGTCAAGACGAGAAGCGCGAGGTCGCGCAAAAGCCAGAATATATAGACTCCGGCAATGATAAAAAAGGCGGTAATTATGGTCCCCGGCGTGATAGAAACCCTTATTTCCTTATCCATATTGGCATTCTACCACAAAAGTGAAATCCCGCATTCGTGCAGGTGCGGGATTTTTTCATCATGCCTCTCGACACATCCGTCTGGTAAGACCTTTCCATTTTGTTATCCACAATTTCTGCTATAGCGGGATTTTATGGATACTCATTTCTGATATGTTAGAGAGATGGGAACGGTTGAAACTGGGGCAAAGAAAAAGCGCGTTCGGCGCAATATACGCAATGCGATACTTCTAACTATCGGAACAGCCGGAATCATTGCCGTTGCGGCTATCGCTCCTAACATATTCCAACTACTCGGCAAGAGCGGTGCGCTTGCACGGCTCAAGTATCACTCCAAGAGCGTTCTCGGACGATTGAAACAAAAAGGCGAAATTGAATTTATTGAACGAAACGGGAAGAAGTATGCAAGACTCACTGAACGCGGAGAGGAGGCGCTTGCTCTCTGTCAGCAGAAAATGCTCCTTGCAAATACAAAACCGCGGAAGTGGGACAGTCGCTATCGCATGGTCATGTTCGATGTGCCCGAAAAAAGAAAGCAGACCAGAGAACGTCTGCGCTATGAGATGCAGGAAGTCGGATTTCTGCGGGTTCAAGACAGTTCGTGGCTCTACCCGTATGACTGCGAAGAATTCATAGCACTCCTCAAGGCGGATCTGCATATCGGCAAGGATGTACTCTATGCAGTTGTGGAAGAAATTGAAAATGACACATGGATTCGCAAACACTTTGGGCTTCCTCTTAAATAAATTGTTTGAATTAATTCCAACTATCCATAACTTCTGCTATAGCAGTATTTAGTGGATACTTGTTTCTTACCGATTTTATTGATTCGTGCACTTACTGGACGGCGGAGCGGATGCGGGAGGCGGCTTCGGAGATGGTGAGGCGTTCTTGAGTGCCTGTGTCGCGGTGGCGGAGTGTGACGGTGTCATCTTCAAGAGTTTCAAAATCTATGGTGATGCAGAAGGGCGTGCCTATCTCGTCTTGACGGCGGTAGCGCTTGCCGATGTTGCCATTGTCGTCCCATGCGATAGCCGAGTGAACTTTCTTCAATTCTGCGCGTACTTCTCTCGCCTTCGCGACAAGTTCTGGCTTATTCTTTAACAACGGCGATACCATCGCCTTCACAGGCGCAATCTTTGGCGAAAACGCGAGATAGGTGCGTGTCTCGCCACCCAGAGCATCCTCGCGATACGCGCTCGTGAGTATGGCGAGAATAGTACGGTCAACGCCGAGAGACGGCTCTATCACGTGCGGAATAAATTTCTCTTTTGTTTCTTCATCTAGATACGAAAGTTCAATGCTAGACGCGTTTGCGTGTGCGGAGAGGTCAAAATCTGTGCGGTACGCGAGTCCCCAGAGCTCCTTGCGCCCGAACGGGTAGTCAAATTCAAAGTCTATAGTGCGCTTGCTGTAATGCGCCCTGTCTCCATCGGGAACTTCAAGCTCGTGAAGCATAGTCTGCGACAGTCCGACAGCGGCCGCAAACAGATGCATGAGCTTCCGCCATTCTTCAAACGCCTGTTCCCAATCGGTTGGCTTAACAAAATATTCCACCTCCATCTGTGAAAGCTCGCGCAGACGAAAAATAAAATCACGCGGTGCGATTTCATTGCGAAATGCCTTGCCGAGCTGTGCGATGCCGAACGGCATTTTCGGATGCAGAGCATCCACCACATTTTTGAAGTTTGTGAAAATGCCTCCGGCAGTCTCCGGCCGCATATATACAGTAGATACTTCTTCTCCGACGCCGACTGAGGTTTTAAACATGGTGTTAAACATCTTCCCGTCCGAGAGCGGGTCCGCGAATGTCTGCACATGCCCGCTCGCTTCCCAAACTTTCGGATTCATTAGTATCGCGGCATCAACGCCGTACATATCGTCGCGGTCATCGCGAAACATCTGTAACCAGAGGCGTTCTACGTTCTCTTTCAATACGACTCCAAGAGGACCATAGTCGTATGTCCCTGCGAGGCCTCCGTAGATTTCGGAGCCGGGGAAGACGAACCCTCTGCGTTTACAGAGAGAGACGATTTTTTCCATCAAGTTTGCATCATCCATAAGAATTTGATTATTGCACAACCGCGTTACTAGAGATATACCCAGCATCCCCTTTTGTTTCAGTCGTCACCGGATTTGCCGTCGCAGAAATCTGCACGCCCGCGAAACGGTCGTATCCGGAAAAAGACGATATGCCGACTAACACTGGAACCTCGCCTCTCTGCGAAGTTGACGGGGTGAGAGAGACTTGAAACGACCCTTGTATGCTTCTGCCTTGCGCGAGTTCGTCGATGTCCCACGAGACAGTGCGCGCTCCTTCGTCGTATGAAAAAGACCCAGAACCCGCCGTGGTGCCTGTGTACGAAACGTAGCTCGGCAATATCGCCGAGACCTTGCCGTCGGCAACAGTACTCCCGTCGTTTATTGCGTTCCAAACAACTGCATACGTAGTGTCCTGGTTCGCGCGCGGAGGGACCGGACCGCTACCTGCAAACGGTCCTGAAGAGTAGAGAGAAGACGCAGAGAGTGCGACAGATGTCGCAACTTTTACGACTTTGACGAAAGACGCGCTTACTTGTTCGGGAACGTTCGTTTGTCCGATTCGCGTTCCAGATACTGAAATTGTGAAAGTTATTGATGGAGCAGTTCTTGAAACGCCGGTTGATAATGTTGAGAAAGTGAAAGAGCCGATGCCGGACGCACCGGGCGCCAGCGAGGCGAGAGACGGGTCGGTGTCTCTGCTGAAAACAATCGTGCGGTCATCGGAGCGATAAAAACCGTTCGCGGTTTGGATGCTGCCGTAATCAATCGCCGAGCCGGAGAGAGCGACTTCAATGGTCGCGTTCGCGATACTCGTCGGAAGCGTATTTGAATAAGAGACGGTGGCGTTTTGGTAACTCTCCGGAGCTACTACTATATTCGTCCCCGTATTGCCCGAGAGAGAAAGGGTCGCGGTAATAAAAGGCGAGGTTATAGCCACAGTCGCGTCCTGCGTCATGTAGGCAACCGCGAGAGTCTGGTCATTCTCCGCCTTTGATGTCCCGACCGTGAAATGGAAAACTCTCTGTTCGTTGTCCTGTCCCGAAAGCGTTCCGGTAAGCGTCACAGTCTTGCTCGCCCCGGGCGATATTGTTCCTATAAAAAAGTTGGAGTCGGACGACGGGATTGAAGACGACGTGACGGAAAAACCGAACGGAAGAGCCCCCGCGAGAACGACTTTACTTAACGGCACTGCCGCATTTGAACGGACCGTGAGAGTAATCGTAAACGGCTTTCCTGAAACAGTTTCCGACGGAGCGTCAACCGATACCGATAAAGGCGTTGAAGAGACTGCGAGAGCATAAGAAGACTTCTTTACAAAAGTCGTGTTGGAGCCGGACGTTCTGTATGAAAGAGATACCGGCAATACAAGAGCCTGTCCGGCTCCGCCGAACACGACGGCCTTTATTGACCGTGTAATCGTCGCACCGCTCGCGAGGGTGCCCAGATTCTCGGTGTAGCGAGGATACGCATTTAGCGTGCCGTCCGCTTTGCGGGTACCGGTTGGAAAATTAATTTCAACGATTGCATTGTCAATCGCGACCGGATTTTTATTAATGACGGTAAGCGACAGCGGGACGGTGTCGCCGGCGGCAATCGTCGTAGGACCTTGTATATCAATGGTGATTTTATCCACAGACACCGAATTGCCGCCGAAGTAGAAGAAATAGCCGGCGGCTCCGAGCGAAACTATGAAGAAGACGAAAGCTATGATGAAAAACATGCCTGCGAGGCGCACTCGTCTCTTCCCGCGACTTGTAGGAATATTGTTTGGTAAACTGTTTTCCTCCCATTCATGCTGTATGGAGCGGACTCCGTCATGAGCGAGTGGACGGTGTACGTCAAAGTCTGTCCCGGAAGTATAGAGACGCTTGCGCGCTTCTTCTAGCGAGCCGACGTCATCTTCTTGTCTCGGTGGTGGCATTGAGTGTCAGTATATCAAAGACCCGAAGCCTCAATGCCGTGATTGATGCGCGCGATGTAGCTTGTACGATTTTTCAAAATTTCATTAAGTAACGGCTGTGTAAATGCAGACGCCTCTCCGGGAATTTCGCCTTTATCAAATCCGAGGGCGGCGAGTATGCGGAGGGCGGCGAGTATTTCGGCGGACTCATTTATTTTTTCCGGAAGCGACGCCAAAGCTTGAAAAAATTCTCTGATAATCGTGAAAAGTTCCGGGTCGTGCGCCTCGCCCGCGACAAGACGCAACAATAGGCCGGATATGCGGACTGCGCGTGAACGCGTTTCCGCCGATGGCATTTGGCGCGACCAGTTGCCAACGAGAACGGCGCCCGCAACTCTCCAGCTCTCCTTCCCGCGCACTAGCACCACATCGCTCTCGGCGAATGTCGTTAGGGCGGCGGCGAGCTTGGCTCCCGGTCGGCGCACTCCTTGCGCTCGCGCGCGCACAAGACCAAGGTCGGGTGTGAGGATGGTGACAAACATGTTCGCCTCTCCGAGAGGCGAACGGGAGAGGACAATGCAGCGAGTTTCGTACTTATGTCTCACGGACGAGATTAAAACGCACCGCACCGGTCGAAAGCGTTGCCGAATATTTTCCCTGCCTACCGGCAGGCAGGCTTCCGTCAATTATTTCAGTATGCACTTTATCCTTCGGTGATAATCCTTCCGTCTTTCGCGCGTCGGCGACTGCGCGTGCGAGCTCGCGTTCATCGCCTTCTTTAATAAGTTCAGGCGTGAGCGAGATATCAAGCGTGAGTTCTTTGCCTGTTATTACTTTTTTCACATTCACTTCTTCTGCGAGAATCTGCGCGAGCTCATCATTCATCTTTACAGGAATAGTCAGGCTCGCGAGCGGTTGCCGCACCTTTATATTCGCTTTTTGTCGTAACTGTAACGCTTCTGATGCGAGTTCGCGGACTTTTTGCATATCTCCAATCAGTTTCTTACCAGAGTCGCCAAAGAACTTCCATTGTTTCTTTATCTCGGGCCAATCGGCTAGGTGTACGCTCTCAGGATCATCGTTCTCGCGTACGTTTCGGAATATTTCCTCGGCGATGAACGGCATGACCGGTGCAATGACTTTAGAAAAATCTTTCAATACATATCGCAGTGTTGCAAGTGCAACTTTTTTATCTTCCGGGTCACTACCCTTCATACGGTCGCGAGAACGGCGAATATACCACGTTGAGAAGTCGTCAATAAATTGACGCATCGGTCGCGTGGCCTGAGGGACGTTGTAGTTGTCAAATTCTTTGGTTGCCGTATTAATGATTTCGCCAAATCGTGCGAGAATCCAGCGATCTAAAATATTTTTACTCGTGCTGTTTGCTGTTCCAGCCTCATCTTTATATATAGAATAGAAAGCAAGAATGTTGCGCAACATATTCACAACACGCGCATGTGCATCTTTCACGTCCTCGTCACGAAAGGTTAGGTCTTCTGCCTGCATAACTACCGAGGACATTAGATAATATCTAAACGCATCCGCGCCATAACGGTCAAAGAGTTCGTACGGGTCGGTGTAGTTACCCTTACTCTTTGAGAATTTCGCTCCGTCTTTCGCGAGTACATTTCCCGTCGTTATGACGTGTTTAAAAGCGAGTTGATTAAACACTTGGACCCCGATCGCGTGCAGATAATAGAACCACGCGCGCGTTTGTCCAATATATTCTGAAATGAAATCGCCGGGGGTTCTGCTCTCAAACTCTTTTTTATTCTCAAACGGGTAATGATATTCGGCAAATGGCATACAACCACTCTCCACCCAGCAATCAACAACTTCCGGAATCCTGACGAGTCCTTCGCCTTTTTCATTCACAAGTTGTATCTGGTCTATGTATGGTAGGTGGTAGTCAAGTTCGTAATCGCTGTTGTGCGGAAGCGGAATAAAATCTAATTCGCCATATTCTCCACGCTTTGCATGCATGCCAAGTATTATTTCCCACGCCTCTTTTTTTTGTAGACCTTTTGCTATCGTCCCTAAAGCTTCAAAGGCAATCCCATGTGAGACAATTAACACTGTTTCCGCTCTTTTTGTGCTTTCAACCTCGTACAAAAAATCTCCGAATCGCTTTCGCGTGTCTTGATAAGATTCTCCGTTAGGCACACGATTGTCGCACGAAGTCATGTGTTCTTTTCGATACGCAAGCCATTCTTGAAAGCTTGTCCCTTCGAAACTTCCGAATTCCATTTCACGAAGACGTTCGTCTGTCACGATGTTGCTTTCAGGTATCCCTATTTCTTTAGCAATTATTTTTGCGGTTTGTTGGGAACGTAAAAAGGGTGATGAATATATTCTTGTCACTTTCTTCTCTGCAAATACAGTGCCGGCAACTGTCGCTTGTGATTTGCCTTTCTCAGTAAGCGAATACCGGTTTCGGTCCCCGCCATTTAGAACGTCTGCAACATTGTGCTCGGCTTCGCCGTGGCGCATTACGAAATATTTGTTCCCAGACTTCTTTGTGTGCGCCTTGAGCTCGTCTAGAGAACCTATGACTGTGACGTTTCCTTTTCTATCTTTCCAAATCGGTAGAGGGCTAGCCCAAAAGCGGTTGCGAGAGATTGTCCAATCAGGAGCAGTCTCAATGTTGTGCTTGAAACGGCCGTCTTTCAGGTGCGCCGGCACCCAATCAATTTTTTCATTCTCCGCGAGCATTTTCTGCTTCACATCTTGAATATTTATAAACCAGCTTGAGACCGCATTATAAATAAGAGCTGCCCCACAACGGTAACAATGCGGATAGGAGTGTGTATTGGACGCCTTTGCGAATAAGAGTCCGCGTTTTTCTAAATCTTCTTTAATCAGAGACTCTGCTTTCTTAATGTATTGCCCACGTAAAAATTCTGGCGCATCATTATTATATGTTGCGTTCGGGTTCAGGAGCTGGACCATCGGCAACCCTTCTGCCTTGCCGAGGTTGTAATCATCTTCGCCATAAATAACCGCCGTGTGCACAATTCCTGTTCCCTCTTCAGTTGTAACAAAATCTGCCGAGAGAACTTGCCATTTCTTACCTGCATATTCTTTTACCTTTTCTATTTCATACAACGGCTCGTATTTCAGGCCGATTAACTCCTCTCCCAGTGCTTTATGCAACACGTTTGCACCGGGGAGAATCGCCGCCAATCTGTCTTCTGCGAGCCACATATTCCCATGTTCTGTCTGCACGAGGATATATTGGATCCCAGGTCCGACTGCCAATGCGACATTCCCTGGCAGAGTCCATGGTGTCGTCGTCCACGCAAGCAGGTATTCATTCGCTCTGTCTCTAATTTTAAATTTCACTGTTACCGACTCTTCAGTAATGTCCTTGTATGTGTTGTCCATCGCTATCTCTGCTTTCGCGAGAGGCGTCTCGCAGTGCGGACAATACATAAGCACTTTCCTGCCCTCATACAATCGACCTTTTTTATAAATTTCTTTAAGTCCCCACCACACGCTCTCGATGAACGAGTTGTCCATTGTCTTGTACGAATTATCAAAGTCTACCCATCTCCCTACGCGTTCTATATATCGCTTCCAGTCCTGCACATATTCAAGCACAAGAGAACATGCCGTCTCGTTGAACTTCTCTACACCAAGCGCGAGAATTTCTTTTTTATTCTTTAATTCAAGTTTTTTCTCAACGGCAGACTCTATCGGCAAGCCATGCGTGTCCCATCCCCACCGGCGACGCACGCGATACCCGCGCATCGTCTTATAGCGCGGGATAAGGTCTTTTGATACAGATGAGAGTAGAGAGCCCGAATGCGGGAGCCCAGTCGCGAACGGAGGGCCGTCATAGAAGACATACTCGCCCTTCGGAGACTTCTTGGCGAGGGACTTTTCAAATATCTTCTCGCGCTCCCAGAACGCGAGAATCGCCTCTTCGCGTTTCGCCACCTCTGATTTCTCTGTCATATCCTCTTATCCTAACGTTTCCAGAACAAAAATGGAAACACTTAAATATCGCGGTACGTGTTGTCGCCACGATTATCAATGCTGAAAATGTGGACGTCCGATTCATTTATGACAAACTTGATTCGTATCCTCCCGACACGGATGCGATAGGTCTCTGTCGAGCCTTGCAGCTTGCGTATGTTGAGTCCAGAAAAATTTCTGTTCTTAATGCGTTCAACAACGGCAAGCACTTTTTGTCGTCGGTCGGCATCAAGTCGAGCAAGAAATTTATCTATCTTGTGCATGCAAGCGCTTGAGGGACGCTATGACGTCGTTAATCGGCACTCCTCGTTTATTGATCTTGGTGAAGTCTACGACGGTCTCCCATGTGCCCTCATCGCCCCATTCGTCAACAGGTGAAACGCGAAATATCGGTTTGGAGCGTCGAACAACGAGAAACGACCTCCCTTTTTTAACGTGGGAAATGTACTGCTCAGTATTCTCTCTCAATTCCTTTAATCCAATTACGTTAGTCATATTTGAAGTTTATCCTTAGATAATCTTGCTGTCAACTGGTTATGCTTGACTATTTTTGAGCCAAACGAGCGTATCGTATCCGTTCAATACCCTGTCTGCTTCTTTAACTCCGAGGTTTTTGAGAAAACCCATCATTTCACTTTGAACTTTTTCACTGTCCTCGTCGGTGATTTTTTCTAATTCAATAAACGAACCGAGCCCCTCTACTTCATCCAGACAAATTTCATAATCTTTATATTTTGCTTTTATTCGCATTTTTGTAACTTGTATAGCTTCATGATAGCCAATCAATTTTAGTATTTCCTCCATTTCTCTTTCGTCGCTGACTTCTACTTCTTTCTCAATACCTTCAAGTTCATTAACGAGGGATTGTTTTAAAGTAAACAGGATTTTTCCTTCACTTTTTCTTATCCGTAAAAAATTGACACCGGCTTTAAATTCGGCGAACTCGTTATCAGGAAAATTTATAAAAATGCGATCTTCTTGTCTTATGGCATCTGTAAACTTGCACCCGAAGTTCGATAACTTTTCGATTAGTTGAGAAAAGCTTTCTACTTTAACCTTTATTTCAACTTCTTTTTCCATATTACATTTTTTCTGGTGTTGGGATACCGAGAAGTGAGAGCCCGTTCGTCATGGTGGAGACGAACGCGCGGGCGATGAGGAGTTTGTATGTTTCGTTTTCTCCGCCGATGATGCGCTCCTGCGCATAAAAAGAGTTCCACTCGCCCGCGAGCTCGGTGAGGTAATTTACGAGCAGGTTTGGCGCGAGTTCGCGCGCTGCTCGCGCAGTAACTTCTGGGAAATGAATTATGAGCCGCTCCAGTGCATACGGATTCTCCTGTACTTCCGCATCTAATGCGTCAGCACGAGCCTGCTGGCTCGCTTTTTCAATAACGCTCCGTGCTCTCACGAGAGCGTATTGTAAGTACGGTCCAGAGTCGCCCTCCAGCGAGAGTGATTTTTTTTCGTCAAAGATGATGTCCGAGCCCGGTGCCTGACGGAGAATCATATATTTAACAGCGCCAACCGCGACCTGTTCTGCTATAAGAGGGTCTCCATTTTTCTCGCCCGCTTTTTCAATAACATTTTTAATGAATTCGTCTGCAGTGATGACATTCCCTTCGCGCGAGGACATCTTTCCCGAAGAGAGCTTCAAGAACCCAGTCGCGACATGTATCGTTTTCTCCGCGAGTTTCGGCGCGAGTTCTGCGAGCGCCGCTAAAATTGTCTTGAAACGCCCGGTCTGCTCGTTGCCGGTAACAATAATGACTTTATCTGACGGCCATCGCTCTTCTTTAATAAAAGCGAGGCCTATATCTTTCGCTTCGTATGTTGGAGTGCCTCTTGAGGTGATGAATACGAGAGTATGCACATCCTTCTTCTCGCCGTTATAGATAATCGCGCCGTCGCTCTTCTCAAATATGCCTTTATTTAGGCCGTCGTTTACCACGCGAAGCCCAGTTTCAGTCGTATCGCTATCAAAAAATTCAAAGTCAAAGTGCGTGCCAAGCAGTTTCCAAATCCGGCGAAATTCTTCCATTGATACGTCGCGCCCTTTTCTCCACAATTCCATAAGTTCTCTATCTGTACCTGCATATATCGCTTTATTGAGTGCGTCTATTTCTTCCCTCGCTTCTGGACTTGTTTCATACGCATTTGAACCTTCTGTATATGCTTCTCCTATTTCAACCGCTGTAGTCGGCTCGTTTATATTGCTTTTGCGTAGTCCCCAGAGCGCCTTCGCGACATTCGGCCCGATGTCTCCGCCGAACGTGTCGCGTGCAACTTTTGCACCCGAATTTTCTATCAGTCGCGAGAGTGATTCACCAATCACCGTACCGACCAAATGCCCGATATGCATTTCTTTAAACGCGTTCGGATTGGAATATTCAATCATCACTCTTGATGTTGGGGTCTGGAGTCTTGAGTCTGGAGTGCCCCACTCACTGCCTTTTGCATCCGCCTCTGCAACAGCGAGAGTTACCGCTTCCCGCGCGAGAGTAATGTTCACGAACCCCTTCCCAGCCACTTCAATTTTTGATGCTGTATCGCCAAGCTCTCTACGAATCGCCTGCACAGCCGACTCCGCCTTCTCGGGTCCCACAAAAACGGCATAGTCGCCGAAATCCGGGTTCGGCGGTCGCCGAATAACGGTGTTCTCTCCAAGCGCCTTTCTTATCCTCTCTTCCATCTGTTTATTATAGCGTTTAAAGAAAAACCCAGCGACATGCGCGGGGCTTTGATTCACCGCCTCCTTTCGTAATCAGCTTGACGGATTCGGAACTGGGCTTGACGGAGGAGCATAAACGGTCTTGTGCGATTTTTCGTATCTCTTGAGACAGTCGCCAGACGCAACCTTCCCGCTAGGCGTGTTCGCGTAAAAACGCGTAGAGCTGACTTTTTCTTTACATCCGCATGCGCAGTCTTTTACGTCGCTCTTTACTGAATCGTTATTGTTTTGTGGAAACTGTTTCGATTTGCCCATCGTGATTCCTTCTTGTTTATGGTTCAGGTACGAACACGGTCAATTGAAACTCCCAAGTCCCTTAGTATCCTTACCACTTCTCGATTCGGCGACCCACGGGCATAGTAGATATTTTTGATTCCAGATTCCACGCATTGAGTAATCGATTGCGGTTTTAATGTCTCTACATACATACTGCAACCGCTCATACTCGCATTGCGCTTCTCCATCATGCGGATAATAGACGGTACCGAATTGCAAGCCTTCGGGCTTTTAACGCACTGTCCGTACCCCAAACCGAGCCGCGGACAGTTTCTCGCCTTGAGGACATACTTAAACGCAACGATAATCGGAAACCTGTTAAAAAACAGGACCGCACGAATCTTTCCTCTCCATCTCCTTGGTGGCATTTGTGCTATTGCCAACTCGGGATGTAACAAACTCCGTATGCTCGTGGTCATGATATTTCTCCCAACCTGAAAAGAACATACGTGAAATCTACACAACAAATATATAAAAAGCAAGAAAATTATACGAACGACTCGGGGATTGGGTGCGCGAGCGCCAGTGCGCGTATTTTTTTCTTTGCTCCTGCTACTGCCTCCTGCTTCCTTGTAAGTACGTCTATCATAATTTCCGCGACTTTCGCGGATTCGGCTTCGCCGAGTCCGCGCGTCGTCATGGCCGGCGTGCCGAAGCGGATGCCGGACGGGTCCATCGGCTTTCTTGTGTCGTCGGCGATTGCATTTTTATTCAGCGTGATTCCCGCTTTATCAAGAAGCTTCTCAGCCTCTCCTCCAGAGATGCCAAACGACTTCCACACGTCAAGCAGAATTAGGTGATTGTCAGAGCCTCCGGTGAGCATACGCGCCCCCTGCTTCTTAAACACTTTTTCCATCGCGTGCGTGTTCAGGATTATCTGCTTCGCATATTTCTTAAATGATGGCCGAAGCGCCTCTTTAAAGGCGACCGCCTTCGCCGCTATCTGATGCATATGAGGACCGCCTTGGAACCCTGGGAATACTGCTTTATCAATCTTTTTCGCTAGCTCCTCGCTCTCGCGCACGAGTATCATCCCGCCTCGCGGGCCCCGAAGAGTCTTGTGCGTGGTGGTAGTCATAATGTCAAAGCCATAGTCAAAAGGATTCTTCGCGGCCTTACCCGCGATGAGTCCGGCGATATGCGCGATGTCCATTACCGAGATGGCGCCGACCTCGCGCGCGATAGAGACGAACTTCGCATAATCCAGTTCGCGCGGATATGCCGAGAATCCCGCGAGGATAATCTTCGGTCTCGCCTTCTTCGCGACTCGGCGCATCTCGTCATAATCAATCTCGCCAGTCTCCACGTCCTTCATCTTGTAGCGGATGAAATTAAATATCTTGGTTAGGTATGTGACGGGGTGGCCGTGGGTCAAATGCCCGCCGTGCGAGAGGTCCATGCCGAGAATCGTATCGCCTGGCTCTAGCAGTGCGAAGTACATCGCGACGTTCGCATTCGCGCCGCCCAAGGGCTGCACGTTCGCATACTTCGCATTGAATAGTTTTTTTGCGCGTTCAATGGCAAGTATCTCAATTTTATCGGTAAACTCTTGTCCGCCATAGTAGCGCCTCCCCGGATACCCCTCTGAATATTTATTCGTGAGCGACGATGCCATCGCTTCCTTTACCGCGCGCGAGACGTAGTTCTCTGACGGTATGAGCTCCAACCCCTCCGCTTGTCTTTTTTCTTCACCAACAAGCGCTTCGTATATCTCTGGGTCTTCTCTCTCTATAAAAGGAAAGTCCATGGGTGGCACTGTACCATGTTTGACTATTTACCTGCACTCCGTATGATGCGACAGGATAGCAGTTCTCAAAAATCTCTTATGGAAAGGCTCCAACATGGACAACTTCTACAAACCGCTCGCCGAGCGGACGCAGGATACGCAGTATCAGGATAACGTACGCTTCATCTTGAAGAAGGGAGAACTTGTCTATGATAATCCGCAAAAAGACGGGGCTCTCACATGTTTCGGAACGACCACCAGAATGGTTTTCGATCCGTGCAATGGTGTGCCCGTCATAACCGAACGTTCAATGGCGAGTTTCTGGAAGAAACCCGTCGGGGAAATTTGGGGCATGGTGAACGGCGAAACGACGATTGAAGGACTTGAATCATACGGATGTAAAGGATTCTGGAGCCCGTACCTTGGTATGGGAACGGAACTTGGACTTGCTCCGAACGATCTCGGACCTGGCTCATACGGAGCTGCATTCCACGACTTCCCAATGCCGGACGGCGGAGCGTTAAACCAGTTCTATCAGCTACTTGAGCAGATTCGTAATTATCCCGGCATGCGGACACATCTCGTGACGCCATGGATACCGTTCTATACCGCCAGAGGACCGAATCGGAAAGTTGTCGTGGCACCCTGTCATGGATGGATCCACGTGCGCGTCATGAATGGGCGATTGCATATGCGCATGGATCAACGTTCAGGTGATTTCCCGCTCGGCGTCCCCAATAATATGATCCAGTACGCCGCTCTTCATCTGGCGTTGTGCCAAGTAACCGATCTTCGACCGGGTAACTACATCCACAACGTGTCCGATGCGCACATCTATGAGAACCAGATCGACTCAATGCGAGAATTGATCGAGCGCAAGCCACGTCCTTTTCCCGTCCTACGGCTCGATCCGACGGTGAAGAATCTGTTTGACTTTCGCATTGAACACTTCACGTTGGAGGAATACGATCCTCACCCGGCCATGAAGATACCGTACAGTCCATGAATTTTACCTTGAAACACTCCGCCACCTTCCAAGGTGGCGGTTCTTTTTTATATCGTAATGTGGTATATCGTTCTTAACATATGTCTCTAAAAAAACATCGAGTAGATGCCAAGAACGCAGAGATTGTGAAGCGTAGTGACTATGTGAAAACACTCAATGCAATTATCGCGGGTGGTTTCTGTCCGTTCTGCGAAGAACACTTATTTAAACATCACCGAAAACCGATCATATACAAAAGTAAACATTGGCTAGTCACAGAAAATTCGTGGCCATACAAAGGCTCAAAATATCATTTCCTATTCATCACTCGGCGGCATATCGAGAAAACAGAAAATATGTCTCACGCAGTGTGGACTGAACTTCAGAAACTTTATAAAAAGTTGATTAAAGAACACGGTATTGCAGGCGCGACGCTTATGATCCGTTCCGGTGACACAAGATTCACTGGAGCATCGGTAAATCATTTGCACGCACATCTCGTCATCGGCAGTCTGCGGACAAAAAATACAAAGTCCATCAAGGCACTTGTCGCATTTAAAAAATAAAACTCCCTCAACCCGAATTGGGCCAAGGGAGCAAACAAACGAATGATCACATCTCAACGCGGATAATTTCTACCTCATTCGCTTGGAGCGTTTCGGCTCCAGAAACGAGCGAATATCCATCAACATAGAAGAGGCGTTTGAAACCGGCATGCGCACAAAGGTATGCGCATGGAGGACAAGGAAATGTCGTGACGTACAAGTCACACTCATCCGGAGAGAAACGGCGGCGGGCCGCTTCAGCGACAATTCCCGCTTCAGCGTGGAATGCACCAGACACTTCAATGCAATCGCCAGGGTTAAAGTTGCTCCGCGGATCGCCGTAGAGATAGGCGCTTTGGTCGCTCGGAACATGTTTGTTGAAGGCGGCGAGAAGCACATTTCCATCTTCAACCAAGAGAGCCCCTATCTGTCGCCACAGGTCTGGACTTTTCCTCGCTTCACGGAACGCACCACGCATGAGTTCTCTGTCAAGTTCGTTGACCGATATCACACGTTCGCCTTCCGGTCGCCGCTGTGCATGAACCGCACCCCAGTCCCAGCGAAGTTTCCATCTGTCATCAAACGTGACATTCTTATTTTCTAGATACTTCGCCGCTATTGCACGAGACACGTCTTCGTCCGGCATGATTATTCTCAAGTGCCGTATGGTTTTTAGAACATCCAGAGTAAGGATGTGAACGCTAGAGAAAATACCCAGTGCCTCCAGCATTGTTCGTGCTTCGTGCGGACTGACCCCAGGCAAATTGCGGACTAACGCTGGAAACTGTCGTATGAACTCGTCGCCGAGCACATAGAGGACACTCCCCGCGTACGCCCGAAACAGCTTCAGATAGCCCGCATGGGGCGACGCCACGTAGGCGATGAGTGCAGTATCACTTTTCGATTTCATCACGAACTCCTTTCAATGCAGCCATAAGCACTTGTTCAACTTTCACGAGAACTCCAGTGGCTCCATCTAGAGTGAGCTGGCGAATGCGCGCCGTTGTGCTCGTCTCCGCTTGTGGCGGAAGATTTACGATATGAGCACATTGTTGTTGAATAATTTCAAGGCCCGGCAGATCCGCCGTGGAATGTGAAATGACCCGTACATCGTGCTGAACGACCTTGAAGAGCTGGTCCGCTTTGTACTGAAGTGTGAGGATATCGACTGATCGTACATGGCCAAGTACTCTGAGGCGTTCATCCTGTGGGACAATAGGTCGCTTCGGACCTTTGCGCTGTCTTGTGAATTCGTCGCTATCTACCCCAACGACCATGATGATGTGGTCGGCTTTAGGGTACAGCTCCGCAGTTTTTTCTTTCCCAAGCTGAATGTAGTCTGGATGGCCGATATGGTACAAATCCCACACTCCCGTCGTAAAGCCGATAATGCATCCCATCGAACGTAATATCCTGATGAGCTCCACGAGTATGTCGTGTTCCGGCACAAACCGATCCTTGAATGTCGCTGTGCCTTTGATGATCCGTAGCGCGCGTTGCTGAACAGAGTTTGGTTCAGCTGAACGGTATTCCTTGCCTGGTTCCATGATTAGTTCCTCCAAAAAAATGATCAAATACCCGAGCGAACTGTACGCGCCAAGGACGGAAAAAGCAAATTCGAATATTTACCACAATGACTTCTTATTTCAAGCCGACCGTCAAATTATAGAAAGATGGAATATAGACTACTCGTTAAAGTTTTTACTTAACGTCGATGCCCATTGAGCGGGCAGTGCCAGCGATGACGCGCGCGGCGGCTTCTTTGCTATTCGCGCGGAGGTCCGGCATTTTCTCTTCAACAATCGTCGCTATCTGTGCCTGCGTGAGCGTGCCAACCTTTTCCTCCTTCGCCTTACCCGAACCCTTCTCTATGCCAAGCGCCTTTAAGATGAGACGCGAGGCCGGCGGATTCTTCATTATGAAGGTAAACGTTCTGTCGTCATAGACCGAGAGCTCTATCGGGATGATCGTTCCCTTCTTATCCTGTGTCGCGGCGTTAAACTGCGTCACGAACTGGCCGATGTTCACGCCGGCGGGGCCGAGCGCGGTGCCGACAGGAGGCGCTGGCGTAGCCGCCCCGCCGGGGATCTGAAGTTTTATCTTTTTTACAACAGTTGCCATATACGATGCGAATTTACGAATTAATGCGAATGATACGAATAGGTTTCAAATACCGATTCCGGAAGTTGATAAGCAATCCTAACTTGATTCCTGCCGCTTGTAAATAGCGTTGTGTTTGGTAATAATCTGCCTTCGTAATAATTGGTTTTGCCTTAAACTCCAGAAGAATCTTTTCATCAACAATGAAATCCGCTAGATTGGTACGCACATTTTCTACAAGTTCAAGTGGAAGTTCTTTTTCTCGTTCAAATGAAATATGTTGTTCTTTAAGTAGCTGGCTAAAAGCGTCAGCATATTGTTTTTCTCGTCCGAATCGTCCTATTGCGTTATGAACATCGAACAATAACCCGTTTAAACGATACGAAAGTTCTCGGTAGAGTATCTTATCCTCATTCGTATCATTCGTATGCGTTTGAGCTATTCGCATCGCATCTAGAGTTTACGTATCTGCAAGAAATCCAGCTCCACCGGAGTTTCGCGCCCGAACATAGAGACCATCACTTTCACCTTCCCGCGGTCTTCATCTATCTCGCCGACCTTACCCTCCAAGTCCTTAAACGGACCGTCGGCGATAACAACCGCATCGTCCTTAACGAGGTCTATGCGGTGCTTCGGCGCCTCTGCCGTCATACGCTTCATCAGCGTAGCAACCTCGGACTCCTCCATAGGGACCGGCGTGTTACCAGAGCCAACGAAGCCTGTAACGCGCGGCGTATTTCTGACCACGAACCACGAGTCATCGTCTACTATCATCCTCACGAGAATATACCCTGGATAAATCTTCTCTTCCTCTACTATCCTTTTTCCGCTTTTCACTCTTATTTTCTTTTCTGTCGGCACCATAACCTTGAATATCTTCCCCTCCATTCCAAGCGACTCTATACGCTGTTTCAGATTACGCTCCACCGCGTTCTCGTAGCCGGCGTATGTGTGGATGGTATACCAGCGAGCATCTTCTTCGCGCGGGGTGACTTCGTCGCGGACTTCACTCCTCACTATCGGCGCGATATCCGCCATGCCTGGCTCTTCAGGCATTTCTGAAATCCGATTATCTGGCTTCTGATCTCCAGTGTTGTTTTCATCCATGGTAGAAAAATTATCCGCCAATGATGCCCTTCACCACAGAGCCGAAGATGTAATCAAAACCGCCGACGAGAAATGCTATCGCGAGCGCGATGCCGATAACAACAAGAGTGTGAGCGAGAGCCGTCCTATTCGTCGGCCAGACGATGTGTGTGAACTCTTCGCGAACGTGCTTCAGATATGTGAATGGTGAGGTCATAGATGTTTTGTGTTTCTACAAATAAAAAAGCCCTGCGGGCTTTCAACATGGCTAGTATATCAGCTCCCCAAACCGCGTCAAGCGTTTCATGTGCCGTAGAGATTGTGGTGAGTGTCAACTTCTATAAGACGCGCGACATCCACACCGATTGGTTCATAAATAACACGCCAGTCGCCGGTTATATTAATGCTTCTATATCCGCGCCAGCTCCCGCTTAACGGGTGGTTATCAAGAAGTGCGTGGTAAGGCTTTTCTGCGAACAGGCGCAAACGCTCGGTAAGCGCGCGTTTTATCTTAAACGGCAACCGCGGAATCCGTTTCTTAAAGCCGGAGGCGTAGAAGATGGTCATACAAGACCGAGGTCTGCGAGAAGGTCTTCAACATTTGAGAACGCTTTAAACTTTTCCGGATGACGGTCCATCTCTTCACTCATTCGTTCCCACTCGCGCACCTTTTCGGGACGGGGAGTAAGAGACACTTCAAAGCGCCCCTCGGATACGAACTGCGCGAGCTGGGCATTCATTATCGTCGTAAGCGGGATGCCGAGCTTCATCGCGGTGCGCTTGGCCGCATCGCGCAGTTTCTTATCAGTCTTGATGGTAATCGTTGTTTTCGTATTCATACCAATATACTACTCTCGGTATGAATCCTGTCAATGCCCAAAACAAGGTTCAATCCTGTTTTGTTAGCGGATTTCGTAGGTGATGGAGACGGAGGCGTTGTATGTGTTCTCTCCTGCCGGTACATCAGGAACGGCTGACTTTTCAGATACTGCACCGCCCAATCCGTATGCCATCATCGGGTAAGGATAGTTGCCCGAGGACTCAGAGAAGTTAACGATTTTGCCGAGCTTGACTCCAAGCTGTTTGGCGAGAAGCTCTCCCTGTACCTTCGCTTTATTTATTGCATCAGCGCGCGCGGCACTGTATCCGGCAGTGGAGTCGTCAAGCGCGAAGGCCGGGCCATTTACGTTCTGCACTTCCAGTTTCCCGAGCCCGCCGAGCATCTCTCCAACCTTTGATAAGTCGCGCATAGTTACTTGGACCGTCTGCGAGACTTGGTAGCCGGTTATCTTAGGCGAGCGGTAGTAATCAGGACAGACTGTTCCATACGTACACGGGTTCGGATACGAGTATTGCGGAGAAATATTGTATGAGAGAGTTTTTATATCTTTTTCGGCAACCCCTTGTCCTTTTACAAAATCCAGAGCCATATTCGCCTGCTTTGTTGTCGCATCCTGCGCCTGCGCAACTGTCGCTGAAGTGTTATCAACTGTGAAAGAAACTCTGGCGACATCCGGCGCTAGCGTCGCCTGGCCGTCACCCTGCACGGTAATAGTGTCAGTGGCGGGCACCCCGGAACGGCCGAAGTTTGCCGCGATATTTATCGTCTCTGCGAGCAGGAAGAGAGCGAGAATGGATAATGCGCCGATAAGCGCGATTCGCACGCCTCCGTTGTCAAATATTTCGTAAAGTGAATTGTTGTTCATATGTTTACATATTACCCCCCTTGCAGGGTTGTGAGAAGACCTCTAAGCACCGAGTTAGCGGTGAGCTTTGATACGTCTAAACTTGGCTCCGTCCAATTTATAACGTTCCTATCAATCGCATCAAAACGCAGAACATCGGTACTGCGCGCCAGATAATAAGCCGTATCAACAACGCCTTCAAATCTTTCAATATTCACTACTGTGAAGCGCTTTGTCCCGATAACTGTTGAAGAATAGGCCGTCGTCGGTACCGGCAGACCGGATGCGCCTCCTATGGCCGTTTGTTGTATCGTCGCGAGTGCGGTAGACGACGCGTTGATAGCATAGCGGCGGATGACGATGGTCGCGAGTGGCTCAATTGAAACTGGGTCGGACACCTCATAGGCCGCAACGCTTGCAGTATCTGGAAGCGCAATAATGACGAAATCTTCTGGCACGGCATATGCTATACCAATATCCGATAGTGAAACGTTCGGTGGCGGACATACTTGGAATGTACATGACGGTTCGGTGCGCCCGACTGATGTGCCGTCAGGACAAACTTTTGCGTCCATTTGGCACGCAACGGGTCGCGTTGGGTAATCAACGGCGTTTCTGTACACGAGCCCGCCGAAACCTAGAATGATTATAAGTACGACGCCCAAAAGTAGGCTTTTCATCCATGAATACTATCACTCACAAACAAATATTGCTGGGTGGCCGATCGGGGACGATCCGACAACCTTCTGCTCCACAAGCAGATGCTCTAGCCAGTTGAGCTACGACCACCATGTTTACCTCGCCGTAGTTTTAATGTAGGCGGGCACAGATTTTTTATAACACAAAAAGGCGAAAAGCGCTTTAATACTTCGGATTTTCTTCTTTGACGCCGGCGAGATGATTGGCGAGGCGCGCGAGCGCGAAGAGAAGCGAAGAAAGGCGATTCATATACGCTATAGTTTCGCTCGAAAGCTCGCATAGATGCATTTCTTTCACAGCGATGAGCCGACGCTCTGCTCTGCGCGCGAGAGTGCGCGCGACGTCTAGCATCGCGGAGAGTTCTGTCCCACCAGCAATAGAAAATCCTTTTATAGGCGGAATTTCTTTTTCTATATCATTCACAATTTTTCCAATTCCTTCCACTGTTCCTTCTTTCAATCTTTTGTCTGCACCCGCAGTCTCTGCCTGAATTATAAAAAGATTTTCCTGCGCACCGCGAATCGCTGTCACGATTCGCGGAGAATCAGTGGCGCGCATTTTCACGAAGCCGAGAAATGCGTTCAGTTCGTCCAGCGCGCTAAGAGCCTCCGGCAATTCAGAAGACTTGGATATCCGAGTCTGATTACAGCCGAACGCTGTCGTCGTCCCACCATCCCCCTTGCCTGTAAATAGCGCCATATCACCTAGTATACACCTCATTTTGGGGGGTATTGACTTTCTAGACCAAGGGTGCTATACTGTAATTTGAAGTACAAACCAGAGGAGAATAAAAAATGAGAAGTTTGACTGGGCGCATACAGCGCCTGAATGATTTTTTTGAGAGTCCCAAATGGGAGATGTTCACCAACAATCTCCTACGCTTGATAGCCGGCGGAATGATGTTGTGGGTGCTGTTGCACCTCGACACTTTTATCGCCGTCTGGAAAGGAAGTCCGTCCTGAAGGACGAACAAAGCCCGATGCGCTACGCGCATCGGGCTTTTGATTTTTTGTGCGGAGCTTTGGACAGAATTAGAACTTTATATAACGCGCGTAATCCAGAGCTTCTCCAGACGATACAAACTATCCGGCGTCTTGAAAAGAAAGGCGAGGATCGCGGATTTCAGTTGCGTGAGGCTCAGCAGGCCTACTCTCGCTCAAGGAAGAAACGGGGTTTTGATGATCTTCCGATAACGGCGTAGCGTTGTCACCGCGCTCGCCGGGTAATGGGCGGTAGATAATCAGGTAGAGGTTGACCAAACAGGTCGCCATTTCAAGGGCGTCCTCCCGGGAGATGTCTTTCTTAAACTCAGCCCGGTAGAGCACCATAAATTCTTCGAGGGCATCATCATTGATTTTCATTGCGCGAGCGTACCATATTGACCTGCAGCGACCAAAGACGTGAGAAATACCCGTGCGTATGACAAAAGTCACCCCACGATGGCGCTTTTGTCATTTCTGACTCTCTCTCGTTATCCCCACGCTTCATTGCAAATTCATTTGAAAACCGTATACTGATGGAGTGTCTGCGGGTCGTCAGACCTATCTGGCCAAGTTCTGAGCCGGAGACAGGCACACTAAAAACCGCCACCTTGTGTGGCGTTTTTTAGTACCTCGTCATCGTTTTCAACTCGTAGGCCTTTCCCTGTGGAAGTTTCTATAAGTTTTATATCCCTGTACTGCTTCGTAAACCAAGCTGGGGCAACGCTAAGAAACTCTATTGCGCCATTGCCTTCTTGCTTTACAACTACCTTGACACGAAATTTCCGAACTATCGCCACAAATCCCCAACAGCGTGTAACGACATTCATCGGAACCCAGAATCCGCGTCGATTAACTTTCTTATAGATTATTTCCTCGTCGTATTCCTGGTATGTCGTCGAAACTTCAAGTATAAATTTTGCCTTCTCTAACATATCAAAACGCAAAATCTGCGCCTTCTTATCGCGCATCTTCTTAGGTGCACTGTATACGAGGTGATTAAAGCCCTCTGAGGTGAACTGCACAGATTGACCAAGGGCTGGACAATCTACCGTGCCGAAACCGCCGTACAGTTTTGCTGCGTCTTTTCTTATCTCCTCGTAATTATCAACGCGTTCCTCGATTTTCTGTACATCCGCCATTGCTCTTCATCTTACGCTCCAAAGCTACGAAATCAATCGCCCTGTGGAGAAGCTCTGCTGTTATGGAAGAGGACGCACTACCTATGTACGCACTGCCATCCATACCACCATCCTTTGAATACTCTCAGGATTGAATCTTATTTGGGACATCAAAGTCCGCCAGCAGTGCGTACCGATCTGCAAAATTTCTTTGCAAAGTTTCAAAGGGTTCAAGGTTCAGAAAGTTTTAAGTGTTTGAGAATCAGCGGGAGAGGAACCGACCGCCGGTACTCCAGCCATCCGGGCGGCCGAGCGAATAGGCCCCGACGCCCAAACCGTCGTCGCGCCAGTCGCCGCCGACCGCCCAGAGGACGCCGTTCACGTCGCGAATGTGGCGAACATACCAGAACTTCTGGTCCGCAGTCTTCAGAAACTCCCAGAATTGACCGAGTGTGGTCTCTACCTGCTCCTCGCCACCGAGCTCGGTGATAATCGCCGGGTCGCGGGACGGAACCGCCAATTCGTGCTCGCGCATTTCGAGCGCGGGAACTGGTTTCTCTACCTTCTTGAGGAAGTGGGTCTTGAAATTAGAGCCGAGCCATGCGACCTTGATGCCGTCGATTGTCTCACCTTCGCGGAACTTCTCAGAGGCGACGAACTTCGGGATGGCGGGGAGTGAGACTGGACGGATGAATTTCAGGAGTTTCTTGACCTCGACTCCGGCTCGGTTTTTTACTGCTTCGGCGAAAAGAGATATCGCCGCAACAGTGTTTTGAATCACCCACTGGCGATTCTCGGTCGACCATGCACCGAAGTTATCCTGGTGTTCCGTTAACGCGCCAGCGAGCTTGCTGATTTGTTTCTGTTGTTCGCTCATGGTTTTCTCCTATAGAAGAGCGTTTTTACAGTGCCGTTCAAGCGAGTCCTATCGGGTTTCGCCACAGCAGAAAACGGCCTAATATAAGCATCTTTCTGCTATAGCAAACCACACTCATTCAATGAACCGTAATCTGATTGTTATGATACACCTATCCAGTTATTTGTCAAGGGTTTGTGCCCGGGAGAGGACTTGAACCTCCACGGCCTTACGGCCACAGCCACCTCAAGGCTGCGCGGGTACCAATTGCGCCACCCGGGCAGGTGCGTTTAATTATACTACGACTTCTTCTTTCTTCTCTTCCCCGACGCTCTCGGTCGGGGCTCCGACTTCAGACGTCGGAGCTACTATGGCAATTTCTTCATCGCTCTCCTGATTCATCATGCGCGCGTTACGGAGCTGTCGGCGGACCGCCTTGGCCGCCTTCTCGCGGATGAAATAGAGCTTGGCGCGGCGGACGCCGGAGCGCTTCACTATCGTTATGGAGTCAATGACGGGAGAATAGAGCGGAAAAGTTTTCTCTACGCCGACACCAGAGAGCGTCGCTCGGACAGTAAAGGTCGCTCCTGCTTCTGTGCCATGTTTAACCGCCAGTACGATACCTTCAAATGCCTGCTTGCGCGTGTTCTTAATCGTCTTCTCCTTCTTGTCGGTACCACGCTTCTTTTTAAGCTCCACGATGTTTTGGACAACACGCACGGTGTCGCCCGGACGGAGCCCGAGCTTCGCGCGTCCTTCACTATTGACCGGAGTTATGACTCTCATATGTGTCGCGCACTCTACCACGACGCATTGAAATGCGCGAGTGCTGGAGCTAGGTCGTCGGGTATCGGTGCGGAGATTATGGTCCTACCGCCACTAGGAAGCGGTATGTCCAACGTACTAGCATGCAAAGCGAGACGGGTGACGTCAAGCGCCGGTTTATGGTTGGGCGCATACAGAGGGTCGCAGACAATGGGGTGGTGAATCGCCTTCAGATGCACTCTTATCTGGTGCGTCCTGCCGGTCTCCGGATTTAACTTCATGAGTGAATAGCCATCTATTTCACCAATTACTTCGTAGCGCGTGAGAGCGTCGCGCAGACGCCCTTTCGCCTTCGGTTGTGCGCTACGAAGACGGAAGTCTTGACGCGAACGTCCGATGTCAAAATCTATGATTCCCTCTTTCACTTTGGGCACGCCATATACAATAGCGAGATAAGTTTTTTTAATATCTCTGTCATGAAATGCTTTTCTCAAAAATTCATATGTCAGCGCATTTTTTGCAAAAACGAGAACACCAGAAGTATCGCGGTCTAGCCGATGCACATATCCTATCCCCTCTCCAGCGCCGTATTTTTCTTTAAACCAGTCCTCCGCCGTTTCTTCCTTCGTCCTTCCGTCACTGTGCGTAATAAGCCCCGCGGGCTTCGCGACTGCGACTACATCCGCATCTTCGTAGAGAATATGGAGTTCCATTCTGTTAACACTACGGCTTATCGCATTGATTGGCTAGTCAAAAAAACCGGAGCAACAAAGCTCCGGAAGATGATCACGAGGGTGCCAAGATTTTTACCGCTATCCAGAAAAATGGAACTATCAAGATAACGCCACTTGCAATCGTAAAAAGCACAAATTCTAATACCTTCATCGGCTTCTTCCGTCCCAATTTACTGCGTACAATTATATAAGCGGGCTCAACGACGAAGAAGTGCCCAAGACCCATTACAAGTAGTATGCCGAGAATTACGAAGGGCGCGGCCGCACCAAAAACAAATGCATACATCGCCAGACCAGAATCCATGTACGTTCTCCTTTTCAATTTCAATCGGAAAATTCAGATTTTTTGTGACTCCATCCATGACGGTATAGGCATTTCTCTTCCGGCTTTAACGACGTCACGTGCATATCGCAAGATATCACTGACAAGTTCGGAGACATAAAAGCTGCTGCGCATTTTTGCGCATGCGAGGGACATTCCATCAAACGCGCTTCCGACGCAATTAGAAGTGTAGACGAGAGCGCCGAATGAGTCGCGCGAAGTTGATTGCTGCAGTAGCCATTGATTTCTTGCCTTCCAGATCCCCTCGACTTCGTATAGAAGTTGAGCCCGGTACTGAACCAAGTCTTTGTACGGTACTGCATTCAAGTCTCCGAGTACATTTTTTATCTCCTCTTCCCTCTTTATCTGCTTTCTTATATCCAGATACACGCCCAACATGGACACCGCCAAGGTCAGAAAAGAGAGTGTCAAAAACAAAATCAGCAAGTGGTTCATACTGCCTCCTTATCCATCTGTTGAAAACTTCCGTCGTGAGAATAGTATAGAAAACTTGACAAATCAATAGTGTTTACCATATGCTGTCGGTATATTTCCACAACACTATGCTTCCAGAGCTTACTTCAGCCCTAAAAACACTTGGTCTCGGCGACAAAGAAATCGCCGTACTCTCTGCCCTTCTTAAATCCGGAGCACCGATGTTCGCATCGACCGTAGCCAAAGCGGCGGGACTCAATCGCACAACGACCTATGACATCTTGAAGGAGCTTGGCGAGAAAGGCCTTGTCTCGCACATAGAGAAGAAAGGTGCTCTGCGGTACCGAGCCATCGACGCGACTCTTCTGCCCGCATACGTAGAACGACAGCGCGAGACATTAGAAGAAACTAAGCGGAAACTTGAAGAAGTCATTCCACAGATTAAGTTGCTACAAGTGCATGGCAGGTCTCTGCCTAAGGTTCAGTTCTTTGAGGGTGTTGAAGGCGTCAAACAAGCATACGAGGACACGCTTGAAAATAATAAAGGAAAAACTCTCAATGACTTCACCGGCACCGATGCTGTGTACAGAAAGATGGGAAAAGAATGGTTGGAATATTATTGGAAGAAGCGCACTCGGCTTGGCATTGAGTGTACGGTTATCGCGCCCGATACAGAGTGGTCGCGCATCATGAAATGTGAGGATGAGAAGTATGTACGTACGACCAAGCTCATCTCGAAAAACTTTCCTTTTGATTCAGAAATAGATATTTACGACAATAAAGTCGGCATATTTACGTTCTCCCAAGAGAATCCGATTGCAGTTCTAATTGAAGACGACACCATCCACAATACGTTGAAAACCTTTTTTGATTTCATAGCGCTACACGCGCATTGAATATTTAAATTCATTTGCCGTTACGACGTTCGCGCAGAGCGAACTCTGCGAGAATTGCGTCAAATTCTTCTTTCGTAAAGTCTGGCCAGAGGGTATCAGTAAAAAAAAGTTCGCTATAGGTAGATTGCCACAAGAGGAAACCAGAAAGTCGCTTTTCGCCACTCGTGCGAACGATGATGTCTGGATCGGGCATGTCTGCGCTCCACATATGTTTGCGAAGCGATTCTTCTGTTATCGGCAACGACTGTTTGGCAAGAACTTGTGCCGCAGCGATAATTTCGGCGCGACCGCCATACGAGAGCGCAATCCACGCAGTCATTCCCGTTTTTTCGGCGCTATCTGCCTCAACGGTGTCCATTAATTTTTGCAAATCCGGAGCAAAACGTTCTCGTTGTCCGATAAACCGCACGCGAATGTTTTCTGCAAGAAGTTCTTTAATGTGTTCCTTCGCTGACTCGCGGAACAAATCCATGAGATAGGCGACTTCTTCTTCACTTCTATTCCAGTTTTCGGTGGAAAACATATATACGACCAAGTGTCGTACTCCTCGTTTCTGCGCGTGCTTAGCAATCATCTTATATGTATTGAGTAGACCCTCTCGATGGCCGATGAGTTGCGACAATCCTCTTTTTTTTGCCCATCGGCGATTTCCGTCTAAGATGATGCCCACACACGCTGGCGCATTTTGTGCGGATTCGTTCATATCTATATCAACCTGTATAGCATACACTTCGGTTTCTTGCGTGTGATTTAAATAACTATGTTATCCTCTTCCATTTTCTTCAACACAATTTTAAACCAATACGTGTAGTTATCCGGATGTTTGGCCACATCTCTTCTAAGTTCGCCGAACGACACCCATTTCCAATCGTCAGCCTCTTCTGGATTTACCATCGGGTCGTCATTATATTTCCCGACGAAAACATGGAGGAACTCGTTTTCTTTCAGTCCGCGGTCCAAGTCTGCCGTGTAAGTGAATGAAATAATTTCTTTAAGAGGACAGTCAAAACCCATCTCCTCCTTCAATCTACGGTGCGTTGCAGACATAATATCTTCTCCAACTCTCGGATGGCTACAGCAAGTATTCGTCCAGAGTCCTCCGCTGTGATATTTACCAACCGCTCTTTTTTGGAGCATTACTTCGCCCCTGCTGTTTTTGATAAGAATTGAAAATGCTCTGTGGAGTATCCCCTTCTCGTGTGCTCCTAATTTTCCCATCGTACCAATTTGAACGTCATCTTCGTCAACCAATATAATTTGTTCTTCTTTTGGCATGCGTCTTTCGTAATAAAACAAGACTTAGATACGGATAGTTACAAAATAACCGGATTTCTGCTATTATTTGAAAATTAGACGGGCGATTAGCTCAGTTGGTAGAGCAATGTCCTTACACGACAAAGGTCGCAGGTTCGAGCCCTGCATCGCCCACAATTCGTAAAATCATACTGTGCCGCGGGGGAGACTCGAACTCCCAATCCCTTGCGGGAACTAGCTCCTGAAGCTAGCGTGTTTACCAATTTCACCACCACGGCATCTTATTACGAAATTAAATATACACTAAATCTACAAGCATGCCCCGAGCTGGACCATGATTACATTTATCTCCTTCGACTCAACACCTCGCCGTCGTTCGGCATTGGTCTAGGCACAGACTCGCCGTTTTCTTCTGCTGAAGAAAACATGCTCCGTCATTCGATTCCAGCACACACGGCAAGCAGTTGCCGTGCTCGGGGGCACAAAAATCACTACGTTCTTTTTGTGCAGTATACTTGAATTAGTCCGAACGCATTTCGGGAAAGTAATCCCCCCGCG
>ERZ1292632.757-Hain-H43-01um-R2-757-length-35465-cov-8_pt1 | contig 35465 bp, 33 predicted proteins | sample MGYA00564407_ERZ1292632 | MGnify/ENA primary metagenome ERZ1292632 (study PRJEB36523, sample SAMEA6512637) | groundwater metagenome | collected 2019-01-08 | study: AquaDiva: Metagenomics assemblies of 32 groundwater samples | reverse complement strand
ACCCGGGCCTTGGCCGGGGAACAGGGCGGCAGTCTCTATTAACGGCACAAGCCCCTTCCACTCGGGAACCGCTATGCGATCGTTGCTCTTCCTGCCCCTGGCCCTCCTCGCCGCCGCGCCCGCGCAGGCGAAGCATTGCGCCCCAACATGGGTCGCCGCTTGGGCGTCTGCGCAATATAAGCCGGTCAACGACGCCGTCCTGCCCCCCGGCACGCTCAAGGACCAGACGCTTCGCCAGATCATCCGGCCTTCGGTAGCAGGCGACCGGCTGCGCGTCCGCGTCTCCAATCTCGCGGGCGTCCAGCCGCTGCGCATCGCCGGCGCCAGCATCGCGCGGGCGCTGGGCAGCGCATCGCCCGCCATCGACCCCGCCAGCCTCATCCCGCTCCGCTTCGACGGCAAGGCGGACGTGATCGTCCCGCCCGGCGCGGATTATCTCTCCGATCCGGTCGCGATGCCGGTCGCGGCGCTGGCGAACATCGCCGTCTCGATCCGCTATGACGGCGAACCAGAACAGACCTCGCACCCCGGATCGCGCGCGACATCCTGGCATCTGCCCGGCGATCATCTGGCCGACGCCACCATGGCCGACGCGGGCCATTTCGACCACTGGTTCCACCTGTCGGGGCTGGAGGTCGAGCGGTGCGCTCCGGCAAAACTGATCGTCGCGCTCGGCGACTCCATCACCGACGGGCGCGGCTCCACCACCAACGGCAATGACCGCTGGACCGATCGCCTCGCGCAGCGGCTCCAGGCCGACCGCAAGCGGCGCGGCGTCGCGATCGTCAATCAAGGGATCGGCGGCAACCGGCTGCTGGACGACGGCCTTGGCCCCAACGCGCTCGCCCGCCTCGACCGCGACGTGCTCGGCCAGCCCGGCGTCACCCACCTCATCCTGCTCGAAGGCATCAACGATCTCGGCACCCTGACCCGCGAGGCTCCCGTTAGCAAAGAAGCGCATGAAGCCCATGTCGCCCGCATCATCGGCGCCTACCGCCAGATCATCGCCCGCGCCCGCGCGAAGGGCATCAAGGTCATCGGCGCGACCATCATGCCCTTCGTCGGCAACGACTATTATCACGCCGACGCGCAGAATGAGGCCGATCGGCAGGCGGTCAACGCCTGGATCCGCGAACCCGGCCATTTCGACGCCGTGGTGGATTTCGACCGCATCACCCGCGACCCCGCACGCCCCGACCGGCTGCTGCCCGCCTATGATGTCGGCGACGCTCTCCACCCATCGCCGGCCGGCTACAACGCGATGGGCGACGCGATCCCGCTCGGCCTGTTCGACTAACAAACCTCCGTTCGTTTCGAGCGCAGTCGAGAAACCGGGCTCGTTCTACCGGGCTTGTTTCTCGACTTCGCTCGAAACGAACGGACGTCGCTATTTCCCGCCCCGCACCCGCCGGCTCCCCGCCTCCAGCACCGTCTCCATCGCGACGAAGGTCGATGTGCTCGCGACATGGGGCAGGGCGCTGATCTTCTCGCCCAGCACCGCGCGATAGCGGCGGATGTCGGCCGTCCGAACCTTCAGCAGATAGTCGAAATTGCTCGCCAGCATATGGCATTCCTCGACCTCGGGGATGCGCCGCACCGCCGCGTTGAATTCCTCCAGCGCCGCCTCGCGCGTGTCGCTCAGCTTCACCTCGGTGAAGGCGACATGATCCATGCCCATCTTCGCCGGATCGACGATCGCGCGAAAGCCGCGGATCACCCCACTGTCCTGCAAGCGCCGCAGCCGCACCTGACAGGGCGTCTTGGACAGCCCCACCGCTGCCGCCAGATCGGTGACGGTCATGCGCCCGTCCTCCACCAGCGCGGCAATGATGCGGCGGTCATATTCATCGAGATCGGGCGCTTTATCCATCCGCTCTGCCTAGCATGGGTATAAGAATAAGTCATTTCGCCTCCCTTACATATCGCAATAAGTCGGAACGCCACTCGCTCCTGGCTTATACTAGGGGCATGACCGACCAGCCTTTCGCCGCCTTCGCCCCCGCCATCCGCCAGCCCACCCCGCTGCGCGCCGCGATCACCGCTGCCTATCGCCGAGACGAGGCGGCGGCGATGGCCCCGCTGATCCGCTCCGCCAGCCTGCCGGCCAAGGTTCGCGCGGCGATCGCCGAAACCGCCACCAGCCTCGTCACCACGCTTCGCGCCAACCGCAAGGGCAGCGGCGTGGAAGGACTGGTGCAGGAATATGCGCTCTCCAGCCAGGAGGGCGTGGCGCTCATGTGCCTTGCCGAAGCGCTGCTCCGCATCCCGGACACCGCCACCCGCGACGCGCTCATCCGCGACAAGATCGCCGACGGCGACTGGGGATCGCATCTGGGTGGCGACAAGTCGCTCTTCGTCAACGCCGCCACCTGGGGCCTCGTCGTCACCGGCAAGCTGGTCGGCAGCGTCGATGATCGCGGCCTCACCGCCGCGCTCACCCGCCTCGTCGCCCGCGCGGGCGAGCCGGTCATCCGGCGCGGCGTCGATCTCGCCATGCGGATGATGGGCGAACAGTTCGTCACCGGCGAGACGATCGGCGAAGCGCTCAAGCGCGCCCGCGACATGGAAGCGAAGGGCTTTTCCTACAGCTATGACATGCTGGGCGAGGCCGCGACCACCGCCGCCGACGCCGCGCGCTATTATGCCGATTATGAGAACGCCATCCACGCGATCGGCAAAGCGTCCGGCGGTCGCGGCATCTATGCCGGCCCCGGAATCTCGATCAAGCTCTCCGCCCTCCACCCCCGCTACAGCCGTGCGCAGGCCGGTCGCGTCATGAGCGAACTGCTCCCCGCCGTCAAAAAACTCGCCGCGCTCGCCAAAGGCTATGACATCGGCTTCAACATCGACGCCGAAGAAGCCGACCGGCTCGAACTCTCGCTCGACCTGCTTGAAAGCCTCGCGCTTCACCCCGATCTCGCCGGCTGGAACGGCCTCGGCTTCGTGGTGCAGGCCTATGGCAAGCGCTGCCCCTTCGTCATCGACTGGATCGTGGACCTTGCTCGCCGCGCGAACCGCCGCATCATGGTCCGCCTGGTCAAGGGCGCCTATTGGGATGCGGAGATCAAGCGCGCGCAGGTCGACGGGCTCGAAGGCTTCCCGGTCTATACCCGCAAGCTCCACACCGACATCGCTTACATTGCCTGCGCGCAGAAGCTGCTAGGCGCGCGCGACGCGGTCTTTCCGCAATTCGCCACCCATAATGCCCAGACGCTCGCGACCATCCATCATCTCGCCGGCCCCGATTTCGCAGTCGGCGACTATGAGTTCCAATGCCTGCACGGCATGGGCGAGCCGCTCTACGAGCAGGTGGTCGGCGCGGAAAAGCTGGACCGCCCCTGCCGCATCTATGCGCCGGTCGGCACGCATGAGACTTTGCTCGCCTATCTGGTCCGCCGCCTGCTGGAAAATGGCGCGAACTCCAGCTTCGTCAACCGCATCGCCGATCCCGAAGTGTCCATCGCGGACCTCGTCGCCGACCCGGCCGAGATCGTCCGCGCCATGCCGCATCCCGGCGATCAGCATGACCAGATCGCGCTGCCCGCCGACCTTTATCCCGACCGCCGCAACTCCGCGGGCCTCGACCTCAGCAACGAAGCGACGCTAGCCGACCTCGGTGAATCCCTTCGCTATAGCGCGACGCTGACATGGACCGCCGCGCCGGCAGGCGGGGCAGGGGAGTCTCGCCCCGTCCTCAACCCCGCCGATCATCGCGACATCGTCGGCCATGTCGCCGAAGCCTCGCCCGAACAGGCCCATGCCGCCGCCGCCCGCGCCGCCGCCGCGCGCTGGGCCGATGTGCCCATCGCCGATCGCGCCGCCGCGCTCGATCGCGCCGCCGACGCGATGCAGGCGCGCATGCCGGTCCTCCTCGGCCTCGTCGTCCGCGAAGCCGGCAAATCCCTCCCCAACGCCATCGCCGAAGTGCGCGAAGCGATCGACTTCCTGCGCTATTACGCCGCCCAGGCCCGCGCCACCTTCGGCCCGGCGCAGCGGCCCTTGGGCGTCGTCACCTGCATCTCGCCCTGGAATTTCCCGCTGGCGATCTTCACCGGACAGGTCGCCGCTGCTTTGGTCGCGGGCAACGCCGTCCTCGCCAAGCCCGCCGAGGAAACCCCGCTGATCGCCGCCGAAGCGGTGCGCCTGCTGCACGAAGCGGGCGTCCCAGCCGACGCCCTGCACCTGATCCCCGGTGATGGCCGCATCGGCGCGGCCCTCGTCGCCGCGCCGGAAACGCAGGCGGTGATGTTCACCGGCTCGACCGAGGTCGCCCGCCTCATCCAGAAGCAACTCGCCACCCGCCTCTCGCCCGCCGGCAAGCCGATCCCGCTGATCGCCGAAACCGGCGGCCAGAACGCGATGATCGTGGACAGCAGCGCGCTTGCCGAACAGGTGGTGGCGGACGTTATCGCCTCCGCCTTCGACAGCGCCGGCCAGCGCTGCTCGGCGCTTCGCATCCTCTGCCTTCAGGAGGAAATTGCGGGTCGCACGCTCACGATGCTGAAGGGCGCGCTCGCCGAACTCCGCATCGGCCGCACCGACGCGCTGAAGGTCGATATCGGTCCGGTCATCAGCGCGGAGGCGCGCGACGGCATCAACCGGCACATCGCCGCAATGGAGGCGCTCGGCCGCCGGATCGACCAAAGCCCGCTCCCGCCCCAAGCCGCGCATGGCACCTTCGTGCCCCCCACCATTATCGAGATCGACAGCATCGCCGACCTCGATCGCGAGATATTCGGCCCGGTGCTGCACGTCCTGCGCTTCCGCCGCGAGCGGATGGACGCGCTGGTCGACGCCATCAACGCCACCGGCTACGGCCTGACGTTCGGCCTCCACACCCGCCTCGACGAAACCATCGCGCGCGTGACCGACCGTGTGAAGGTCGGCAACATTTACGTCAACCGCAACGTCATCGGCGCGATCGTGGGGGTTCAGCCCTTCGGCGGCTGCGGCCTGTCGGGTACCGGGCCGAAAGCGGGCGGGCCGCTCTATCTCGGCCGGCTGGTGACTGATCCGCCGCTGTTCGCCGCGCGGGTCAGCCATCTCCGCTCGCCGCTCAGCGCCTTTGCCGACTGGCTCGACGCGCAGGGGGAGGGCGCCGCTGCGGCGGAGGCCCGGCGCATGGGTGACGCCTCCGCGCTCGGTGTCGAGCTGACGCTGCCCGGCCCGGTGGGCGAGCGCAACCTGTATGCGCTGCATCCGCGCGGCCGCATCCTGCTGCGTCCCACCACCCGCCAGGGCCTGTTCCGCCAGATGGCAGCAGTGCTCGCGACGGGAAATATCGCCATGGTGGACGGCATGACCCCGCCGCCCGGCCTGCCGCCGGAAGTCGCCGCCTGCTTCAGCAGCATCCCCGCCGGCCCCTACGCTGCCGCGCTGGTCGAGGGCGATGCGGACCGGATTGTTGCCACGATGCAGGCGGTCGCCGATCTGCCCGGCCCGCTCGTCTCGGTCCACGCCGACGCGCAGGGCTATTGCCTCGACTGGCTGCTGGAGGAACGATCGACCTCGATCAACACCACGGCGGCGGGCGGCAACGCCAGCCTCATGATGATCGGCTAGGCTGGACAATCAACTCCATGCCCAGCGTCTGAATCGCATCGCCACCACCTACCCGACGTGACGATTTTGTGTCATGACCCCTGCGGGGATTTGGGGGGTGTGCGTGAACATAGCCTATGTAGGAAGCTGTTACAGCGAAGAATTCATCAAGCATGTTCTTGATGACGCCGTGCCGCGCTTGCGCTTCTTTCGTGTCAACAGCGTCAGCCTGATGGACGAACAGACCGTCGATCTCGCGGACATGTCGGAGCTGACACCGGAAAGCCGGCGGCACCTGTCCTTCGAAAACCGCAAGAATTTTCGGCAGCGGATGCGCGAGGCCGCGCCTGATCTGCTGGTCGTCGATTTCATCCGCGACATACGATGCGCGCTGCTGACCGACGGCGAGGGCTTTCTGTCCTTCCCCTATGAATTGATTGTTGAGCCACGCACGACAAGAGCAGCTTTCCTGAATCGGCTCGAACTCATTCCCTTCGGCTCGCCCGACTATGTTCGCCTCCATCGACAGGCGCTCAACCGCTTCTGCAATTTCATGAACGAGGTGATGCCGGACTGCCGCGTCTTGGTCCTCAATTTTAAGCCCGCATGGGATTATCGCGGGCGCGCACGCACCCATATCGACTTTCGCGCCGATTTCATGGCGTGGAGCGCGCGCGCCCCGATGCAGGATCTGATGGGTCGATACTGCGCCGAACGCATAAAGGCGGCGACCCTGCTCGACTATGACGGGCCTTTGTGGAGCGACGATCAGTCGAAATATGGCCCGGCCTCGGTCCATTATGCCGCCGCTTGCTGGCGTTTGATGGCGCGTCGGTTCGATCGGGAAAGTCTTTCCTTCACCCCGGCCGAACCGCCCACCGCAGTGGAACTCGGCACCCGGCTGCGGGCGAGTTTCGATGCGTTCGGCGAAGAGGCCGAAGTGTTGGGGGACGGCCGGTGGCGCCGATTGACGCGATCTGGCGCTGACGTGCTGACCGAACTTGTGCCGGTGCTGATCCAGGAGATGCTGCACTGCCATGGCTTCAAGCGGGAACCCACAATAATCGACGCCTATAACGCCTTTTTGTGGCTGTTAGGCCGCCCCCCAGAAGGCATCGAGACGTTGATGGCGCACGCTGCCCTGCCGAACCTTGACGCGCTGCGCCACTGGCTGATGACGTCTGAAGAGTTCCAGGCCGGCTGCCGGGTGATGCTGGAGCGTCCATCAATCAGGGACCAGCCGGCAGGCTGATCCCCCGCGCCGCGTCACCGCCGCACCGCGATCCCGTTCGCGGCGGACAGAACCGCCTTGACCGAAGCGGTTGCTACGTCGCTATCGGTGCCGACGCCGAAGACGGTGCGCCCATCGGGCGTGCGGCATTCGACATAGGCCGCCGCGTTCACGTCGCTGCCCGCGCCGATCGCATGTTCGCTATAGTCCGCAATCTCAAGCTCCACCCCGAACGCCTCGCGCAGCGCCGCCAGCACCGAAGAGAGCAGGCCGTTGCCTCGCCCGGATACGGAGCGCTCAACACCGTCATGCGCGATCTTGCCGGTGAAGATGCGGTCGCCCGCCTGCCCGCCCTCATGATAGTCGATCAGGGCATAGGGCTGTTCGCCGGTTAGGCAATAATGGGCCTCGAACGCCTCGCTTATGTCGGCGGCGTTGAGTTCGCGGCTGCTGCTGTCGGCCAGCGCCTGCACGACCTTGGAAAAGTCCGCCTGCATCCGCTTGGGCAGCTTGTAGCCCTTGTCCTGTTGCAGCACCCAGGCGACGCCGCCCTTGCCGGACTGCGAATTGACGCGGATCACCGCCTCATAGTCGCGGCCCAGATCCTTGGGGTCGATGGGGAGATACGGCACGTTCCATATCTGGTCGTTGCGCGCGTCCTGCGCCGCGAAGCCCTTCTTGATCGCGTCCTGATGGCTGCCGGAAAAGGCGGTGAACACCAGTTCACCGGCGTAGGGGTGGCGCGGATGGACGGGCAGCTGGTTGCAATATTCGACCGTCTGGATGACCTCGTCGATGTCGCTGAAGTCCAGCCCCGGATTGATCCCCTGCGTGTACATGTTGAGCGCCACTGTCACCAGGTCGCAATTGCCGGTACGCTCGCCATTGCCGAACAGGCAGCCCTCGACACGATCCGCGCCCGCCATGATCCCCAGCTCCGCCGCCGCGACGCCGGTGCCGCGATCGTTATGGGTATGCAGCGAGATGACGACGCTGTCGCGCCGCGAAATATTGCGGCAGATCCATTCGATCTGGTCGGCATAGATGTTGGGCGTCGCGCACTCGACCGTGGCGGGCAGATTCAGGATCAGCGGCCGCTCGGGCGTCGGGCGCAGCACTTCCATGACCGCCTCACAGCATTCCAGGCTGAAATCCAGCTCGGCGGTGGAGAAGGTCTCGGGCGAATATTCGAAATGCCAGTCGGTGTCCGGTTGCGCCGCCGCATGGTCGCGCAGCAGCTTGGCGGCGTTGACCGCGATCTCGCGCACCTCATGCCGCTCCATCTGGAACACGATGTTGCGCCACGCCGGCGACACGGCGTTATAGACATGGACGATCGCCTGGCGTGCGCCGCGCAGGCTCTCGAACGTCGTCGCGATCAGGTCCGCGCGCGCCTGCGTCAGCACCTGCGGCATCACATCGTCGGGGATCGCGCCGTCCCTGACCAGCCCCGAAATGAAATCGAACTCGGTCGCGCCCGCGCTCGGAAAACCGACCTCGATCTCCTTGACCCCCACTTTGAGCAGCAGGTCGAAGAAGCGCCGCTTCTTCTCCGCGTTCATCGGATCGATCAGCGACTGGTTGCCGTCGCGCATGTCGGTCGACAGCCAGCGCGGCGGCGCGGTGATGACCTTCGACGGCCATTGCCGGTCGGGCAGGTCCACCTGCGGGAAGGGGCGGTATTTCAGGGACGGTTCGGTCAGCATCATGACTATTCCTGCGCGGCGCGCCTGTCGCGCGTCCGGTGATCGACTTGACTATCTGCAAATGCCCTTAGGCGGATCAACGCTGCCCTTTAGTCGGAAGGCAGCCCAAAAGCCACGCCTAAGGGCGTGTAAGTCGAAGCAGGGTAAGGCGCGCCTGGCTGTCCATCGCCAGCGGCCATAACCGCTTTGCGGGGGGAAGGTAAAGCCGATTTTTGGCCGCTGCCTGTCACGACCGCCGGAAAACCGCGTCGATGCTGAGGTCCACCCGGTCCGCGACGAAAGGCCGGCCGAAGCCCATGCCGAATTTGCTGCGCTCGACGCTCATCGTGCCCATGAAATGCAGCGTTGCGATGCCCGGCGCTTCATCGGGCGTCACCCCCACCAGCCGCACCGACAGGGTGGTGGGCAGGGTCTGGCCGTGCATCGTCAGCCGCCCGGCGATCCGCGTCTCGCTTTCGGTCCCGGCGAGCGGCGCATTTTCGGCGGTGAACCGCACCGTGGGATAGCGCTCCATGTCGAAGAAGCTGCCCCCCTTCAGCATCGCGTCGGTCGATGCGTCGCCCGTGGTCATCTTCCCGACCGGAAAGACGATGTCGATGGCGGCGCGGTCGGGCGTGGCGGGATCGATCGTCACCGCCCCTTCGGGCGCGCGGAAATCGCCCTCATATTTGCCGACCAGCGCCTTCACATGGAAATGCACCCGGGTCGCGTCGGCGTCCACGGCGTAGCGGCCCGGCTGATAGAGGCCGGTCCCCGTCGCCGCCGGCGCGAGCAGCATGACGCAGATCAGCGTCATCGCCCGCGCCGGCGCGCGCATCTTATTGCTTCTCGAAGCCGGCAATCACCTTCAGCTCGATCGCGTCGCCGACGATCGGAACGCCATAGCCCATGCCGAACTCGCTGCGCTTGATCGTGCCGGTGGCGACGAAGCCGATATTCTCCTTCTTGCTCATCGGCTGCACACCCGCGCCGTAGAATTCGGCGTCCAGCGTGACCGGCTTGGTGACGCCGTGCAGGGTCAGGTTGCCGGTGATCTCCGCCCCGGTCGCGCCCTCGGGCTTGACGCTGGTCGATACGAAGGTCGCGGTCGGGAATTTTGCCGCGTCGAAGAAGTCGGGCTTCATCAGATGCTCGTCCAGCTTGGCGACGCCGGTGCGCAGGTTCGCGATCTGGAACGTCACCTCGACCTTGCTGTTGGCGGGGTTCGCCTTGTCCAGCGTCAGCGTGCCGGTCGGCTCGGCGATCGTGCCGGCATTGTTGGTGAAGCCCATATGATCCCAGGCGAAGACGACCTGGGTATGGCCGCCATCGACCTTGTAGCTGCCGCCGGTGACCTTGGCCGGGTCTTTCGCGCCGGGCGCTGCGGTCGGCATCTGCGCGACGAGAGCGGAACCGCCCGCAATGGCAATCAGGGCGGCGGCGGGGATGAGGAACTTCTTCATGGGGCAAGACTCTCCGAAATGCTCAAGGGGCGCTGGCACAATAAGCAGCGCTCCCCGATCAATCCAGAGGCCTGAAGGCGAACGGATCGTTTCGCTAAATGGTCGATCCGCTCGGCTCAGCCGCCCGGCTCGTTCATCGGTATGTCCATGTCCGCCAATGCCAGCCGCAGCAACTCCATCATTGCGGCGCGCGCGGCGGCGGTATCGCGCGCGGCGATGGCGGCGAAGACGGCGCGATGGTCGGGCAGGGGATCGCGCGGCATCATCTGCTTGCGATGCTTGAAGGTCGTGGTCCAGCTCACCGCCGCCCCGACCGAACTCGCCAAAGCGGCGAGCGCGTCATTATGCGTGGCGGCGAGCACCGCATGGTGGAAACGCTGGTCGGCGGCGCGCCCATCGGAACTGGACAGCCCATGCCGGCCCATCTCCGCCAGCGCCGCCTCCATGACGCCAAGCTGCTCGTCGGTCCGCCGCCGCGCCGCGAACTCCGCCGCCGCCGGCTCGATCACGCCGCGCAGCTCGAACAGGTCACGGATGAAATCGGCGTCGGGTTCGCCCGCGAACATCCAGGCGAGCATTTCGGGGTCCAGCACGTTCCAGCGGGATCGCGGCAGCACGCGGGTGCCTGCCTTGGGCCGGCTCTCCAGCATCCCCTTGGCGATCAGGATGCGCACCGCCTCGCGATAGGCGGTGCGCGACACGCCCAGCCGCTCCGACGCCTCGATCTCGCCCTCGAACAGGTCGCCGGGCTTGTGCCGGCCGGTCAGGATCGCGGTGCCCAGGTCGCGGGCGATCGCCTGGTGGATGCGGAGCGCGCTCTCCTCGCCTGGCCTGTCCGCGCTCCCCATCGTCCCCGCTCCGTTGGTTAATCCTCGAACAATGCCGTAGGACAATGCCGCCCGCAAAGAAAGGCGTCGGCCACGATCCGCAACGGCGCGAGGTCCACGTCGATGCGCCGCTCCGCCACCAGCCCCACGAAGCGCCGATACATGGCCGGATATTCTTCGTCCGGCGCTTTCAGCTGCACGTCGCCATCAAGCCGCAGCGTGTTGCCGCCCTCCGACAGCAGCAGACTGCCTTGGTCAGTCTCGACCGCGATGTCCCAGGTCTGCGGCCCGGTCTGCCGCCAGTCGAACACGGCCTCCACCGCCGCGCCCGAAGCGGTCGCCATTTTGAGGCTAGCCCCGATCGGCGCCTGCTTGTTCTCCGGCACTTCCAGCTCTGCCGACAGCAGCATCACCGCCTCGGGCACGATCTCGGTCAGGATCGACAAAGCGTTGATCCCCGGATCGAACACGCCGAAGCCGCCCGGCTCCCAGATCCAGGGCTGGCCCGGATGCCAGTGGCGCACATCCTCGCGCCACTGGATGTCGATGCTGCGGATCGTCCGCTCGGCGATCCACGCCTTCGCCTGAGCGACCGCCGCGGCATAACGGCTGTGCCAGCTCGCATAGAGCGTGACGTTATTCGCCTGCGCCAGCGCCACCAGCGCCTCCACCTCGGTCACGGTCGCGCCCGGCGGCTTTTCGAGGAAGACATGCTTCCCCGCCAATATCGCCTGCCGCGCCGCCGCATAGCGCACCTGCGGCGGCTGGCAGAGGATGACGGCGTCGAGGTCACTCTCGCCCGCCAGCATCGCGTCGAGATCGGGGTAGTTGTTCACCCCGTCTCCTCGCGCATTGCGGCTGGCGACCGCGACCAGCTCGATGCCGTCGATCTTTCCGATCGCGGGCAGGTGCTGGTCGCGCGCGATCTTGCCGAGGCCGACGAGCCCTGCCCGGATCGTCATGCGGCGCAGTCCAGCTTGCCCTCAATCCGGCGGGTCAGCCCCCAGGGGTTTGCCTCCTGCAACGCCGGCGGCAGCAGCGCGTCGGGCACGTCCTGATAGCAGACCGGCCGCAGGAAGCGCATCATCGCCAGCGTCCCGACCGAGGTCGAGCGGCCATCGGCGGTCGAGGGGAAGGGGCCGCCATGGACCATGGCGTGCGTCACCTCGACGCCGGTGGGCCAGCCGTTGGTCAGGATGCGCCCGACCTTGCGGCTCAGCGTCGGCAGCAGCGCGGCGGCGTGCGCCTCGTCGCCCGATCCGATCTGGAGCGTCGCGGTTAGCTGACCTTCCAGCCCCGCGATGGTCGCGATCACTTCCTCGATGCTGCCGCAGCGGATGAGGACCGACGACGATCCGAACACCTCTTCCGCCAGAACCGGATTGCTCTCGAAGGTCGCCCGGTCGGTGGCGAAGAACGCCGCCTGGCCCCGGTTCACGCCCTCCGGCTCGGTGCCGCGCGCGACCGTTGTCACGCCATCCGCACCGACCAGCGCCGCGACGCCCTTCTCATAGGCCTGGTGGATGCCCGGCGTCAGCATGACCTGCGGCGCGGCGCCCGACAGCGCCTGCGCCGCCGACGCGACGAATGTGTCGAGGTCCGGCCCGTCGAGCGCGATGACGAGGCCGGGGTTGGTGCAGAACTGCCCCGACCCCATGGTCAGCGACGCGACGAAACCAGCGCCCAGCGCCTCGGCCCGGTCCTTGAGCGCGCCCGGCAGCAGCACCACCGGGTTAATCGAGGACATTTCAGCATAGACCGGGATCGGCTCCTTGCGCTCGGCCGCGATCTTCATCAGCGCGGTGCCGCCGCCGCGCGACCCGGTGAAGCCCACCGCCTTGATGCGATGGTCCGCGACCAGCGCGCCACCGAGCGAGCGGTCCGCGCCCGGCAGGTAGGAAAAGACGCCTTCGGGCAGGCCGCAGCTCGCGACCGCCGCCTGGATCGCGCGCGCGACCAGCTCGCCGGTGCCGGGGTGGGCGCTATGCCCCTTGACGATCACCGGCGAACCGGCGGCGAAGGCCGATGCCGTATCGCCGCCCGCGACCGAGAAGGCGAGCGGGAAGTTGGACGCGCCGAACACCGCGACCGGGCCGACCGAATGGTTGACGCGGCGCAGGTCCGCGCGCGGCAGCGGCGCGCGATCGGGCATCGCCCGGTCGATCGTCGCATCGAGCCAGTCGCCGAGCCGCACATAGGAGGCGAACAGGCGCAGCTGTCCCACCGTGCGGCCGCGCTCGCCCTCCAGCCGGGGGCGGGGCAGGCCGGTCTCGGCCATGGCGGTTTCGATCAGCAGGTCGCCAATCCCCATGATATTGTCGGCGACCGTCTCCAGAAAGGTCGCGCGCGCGTCGGGCGACAGGGTGGAGAAAGTCTCGAACGCCGCCTCGGCGAGCGCAGCGGCCTCTTCGACCTCGGCGGGCATGGCGCTCGAAAAAGCGACCTCGCCCTTTTCGCCCGTCGCCGGGTTGATCGCGTGGAAAGGGGTGCCGCTATGGCGCTCGCTCGCGCCGATAAGGATGGCTCCGTTGAACATGGCAGTCTCCTGATGATGTCGGGAAGAAGGCGGGGTCGGGGCACCAGATGGCCCGCCCTGAACCGCCTTTCAATGGCATTTACGGTAGCGCTATCAATGATTGTCGCGGGGCAGGCCCTTGGTCTGCGCGATCCGCTGATATTTCTCCGCACCCTCCAGAATAGCGCCGGTGCTGAGCTGGCCGACGACCGATCGCTGGATCTCCTGCCAGGGGGTCTGCGAGGCGGGATATTGGAACCCGCCCGCCGCCACCAGAGCCGCGCGCCGCGCCTCCAGTTCCTCGTCGGAAATCAGCACGTTGACGACCCCGGCCTTCAGGTCCATCCGCACCCGGTCGCCATCCTTGAGCAGCGCAAGCCCGCCCATCGCCGCCGCTTCGGGCGAGGCGTTGAGGATGGAGGGGCTTCCGCTCGTGCCCGACTGGCGGCCGTCGCCGATGCAGGGCAGGGCATGGACGCCTTCGGTGATGAGATAGGCGGGCGGCCGCATGTTGACGACCTCGGCCGCGCCGGGATAGCCGATCGGCCCCGCGCCGCGCATGAACAGCAGCGTGTCGGGCGTGATGCCGGTCGCCGGATCGTCGATCTTTGCATGATAATCCTCCGGCCCGTCGAACACGATCGCCGGCCCCTCGAAGGCTTCGGGATCGTCGGGGTTGGACAGATAACGCTGGCGGAACTCCTCGCTGATGACGCTGGTCTTCATCACCGCCGCGTCGAACAGATTGCCCGACAGCACCAGGAAGCCCGCCTCTTCCTTCAGCGGCTGGGTGAACGGACGGATGACCTTCTCGTCCTCGATGGCGACGCCCCGGCAATTCTCGCCCATGGTCTTGCCGTTGACCGTCATGGCGTTTTCGCGGATCAGCCCATGCTCGATCAGCTGTCCGATCACGGCGGGCAGGCCGCCGGCGCGGTAATAATCCTCGCCCAGATATTCGCCCGCCGGCTGCATGTTGACCAACAGCGGCACCTTATGCCCCACCGTCTCCCAATCCTTGAGCGGCAGGTCAACGCCCATATGGCGGGCGATCGCAGCGAGGTGGATCGGCGCATTGGTCGACCCGCCGATCGCCGAGTTGGCGACGATCGCATTGTGGAAGGCGTCCAGCGTCATGATGTCGGAGGGTTTCAGATCCTCATGCACCATCTCGACGATGCGCTTGCCGGTGCGGTAGGCCGCTTCCTGCCGGTCGCGATAGGGGGCGGGGATCGCCGCGCTGCCCGGCAGCATCATGCCCAGCGCTTCGGCCAGCGCGTTCATCGTGCTGGCGGTGCCCATCGTGTTGCAGAAGCCGGTCGAGGGCGCCGACGACGCAACGAGCTTGATGAAGCCCTCATCGTCGATCTGCCCGGCGGCGAGCAGCTGGCGCGCATGCCAGACGATCGTGCCCGATCCCGTCCGCTCGCCCTTGAACCAGCCATTGAGCATCGGCCCGACCGACAGGGCGATGGCGGGGATGTTGACGGTCGCCGCCGCCATCAGCAGCGCCGGCGTCGTCTTGTCGCAGCCGGTGGTCAGGATGACGCCGTCGAGCGGATAGCCGTATAGCGCTTCCACCAGCGCCAGATAGGTGAGGTTGCGGTCCAGCCCGGCGGTCGGACGTTTGCCGGTCTCCTGGATCGGATGGCACGGAAATTCGATCGCGATGCCGCCCATCTCGCGAATGCCCTCGCGCATCCGCTCGGCGAGCGCGATATGGTGGCGGTTGCAGGGGCTGAGGTCGCTGCCCGTCTGGGCGATGCCGATGATCGGCTTGCCGCTCCGCAATTCCTCCAGGCTCAGCCCGAAATTCAGGTAGCGCTCCAGATAGAGCGCCGTCATGTCGATATTATCGGGATTGTCGAACCAGGCGCGGCTGCGCAGTTTCGGGGCGGGGGTGGAGCTATCGGTCATCGGGCATCCTGATGCAGAGAAACGGCGCGCGCCTTGACGCGCTCACCTCGCTGATATACTCATACAAATAACATTTCAAGGACCAGATGTGGCCGCATATCAAGTGATCGGGGACTGGGGGACGAGCCGGCTGCGGTTGTTCCGGGTGGAGGGCGAGACCATTGTCGCCCGGCTTCAGGGGCCGGGGATCGGTACAGTCGGAAGCGGCGCGGAGGCCGCTTTCGCCGAGACGATCGCGCCCTGGCTGGACGACGGCCTGCCCGCTTCCGTCACCCTGTGCGGCATGGCCGGCGCGCGCGACGGCTGGGTCGAAGCGCCCTATGCCGATTGCCCCGCCGACGCCGCCGTCTGGCGCACGGCGGCGACGCGGTTCGACTGGCGCGGCGTCCCGGTCACCATCCTCGCCGGCCTCGCCTGCACCGACGAGGAGGGTGTCCCAGACGTCATGCGCGGCGAGGAAGCGCAGATATTCGGCGCGCTCGCCCACGATCCCGCGCTGGCGCAGGGCCGGCATCTGCTTCTCCTCCCCGGCACCCACAATAAATGGGCCTGGGTGGAGGACGGCCGCATCACCGCTTTCCGCACCGTGCCCACAGGCGAGCTGTTCGCCCTGCTGCGCGACCGCTCCACCCTCGGCCCGCGCGGCGCGCCGGTCGATCCGGCGGACGAAGCGGCGGGGTTCGCCGAAGGGCTCGCCCGCGCGACCGCCGATCAGCTGTTCCACTCGCTGTTCGCTTCGCGCGCGATGCAGCTGCGCGCCGGCCGCTCGCCCGGCTGGGCGGCGGGCTATCTGTCGGGGCTGCTGATCGGCGGAGAAGTCGCGCAGATGCTCGCCCATATGGCCCCAACCGAAGAGGCGCTGCTGATCGGCGACGCGCGGCTTTGCGGCCTTTATGCCCAAGCGCTGGCCGGGCACGCTGTCCGCGCCGCGCATAGGGATGGCGACGCCTGCGTGCTGGCGGGCCTGGGCTTTACGGGAGAAATCAATCCATGACCCTCGATCAGCTGTTGACGGAAGGCGCGCCGCCCGTCTGCGCCATCCTGCGCGGCCTCCGCCCCGACGAAGCGATCGACGTCGGACAAGCGCTGATCGACGCCGGCATCCGCATCCTCGAAGTCCCGTTCAACTCGCCCGATCCGCTCGTCAGCATCGCCGCGATGCAGGCGGCGTTCGGCGATGTGGCGCTGGTCGGCGGCGGCACGGTGCTGAGCGTCGCGGCGGTCGAGGCGCTCCACGAGGCGGGCGGGCGCATCATGGTCACGCCCAACACCGACCCCGCCGTCATCGCGCGCGGCGCGGCACTGGGCTTGGAACTGCTCCCCGGCTTCATGACCCCTACCGAAGCCTTCGCCGCCGTCGCGGCGGGCGCGCGCCGCATCAAGCTCTTCCCCGCCGCCCGTCTCGGCGGCGCTTATGTGAAGGCGGTGAAGGACGTGCTGCCGGCCCATGTCGGTGTCTGGGCGGTCGGCGGCACCGGCGCGGACTCGATCGCCGACTGGCTCGCCGCCGGCTGCGAGGGCATCGGTGTCGGCGGCGCTCTCTTCAAGCCTGGCGACGACGCCGCAACCGTCCGGACACGCGCCCGCGAGATCGTGGCAGCCTGGCGGGCGACGAAGGGCTGAGCGCTCAGCCCGCCCGCGCTACCGTCCCGTCCCGGTCCAGCAGTTCGCGCACCTTGGCGGCCAGCTCGGTATAGCTGAAGGGCTTGGGCAGAAGGTCCACGCCCGGGTCCAGCCGGCCATGATGCACGATCGCGTCGCGGGCATAGCCGGTGGTGAACAGGGTCCGCAGCCCCGGCCAGCGCTCCCGCGCGGCGCTGGCGAGGTCGGCGCCGGTCATCCCGCCCGGCAGCACCACGTCGGTGAAGAGCAGATCGACCCCGCCATCCACCGCTTCCAAAGCCGCCAGCGCCGCCGGCCCGTCGCTCGCCGGCACGACATGATAGCCCAGGTCGCGCAGCACCTCGACCGAATAGGCGCGGACATTGTCGTCATCCTCGCACAGCAGGATGGTCTCGCGCCCGCCCGCCGCCTCGTCCGTCGCCCCGTCCGCCTCATCCTCATTCGCCGCGACCACGCCCTGATGCCGCGGCAGATAAAGCTGCACGCTCGTTCCTGCCCCCGGCTCGGACTGGACGCGCATATGCCCGCCCGACTGCTTGATGAAGCCATAGACCATCGACAGGCCAAGGCCCGTGCCGCGCCCTACGTCCTTGGTGGTGAAAAAGGGTTCGATGGCGCGGGCGAGGGTGGCCGGGTCCATGCCTTCGCCCGTGTCCGACACGGCGATCAGCACATAGGGGCCGGGCGTGACATCTTCGCCCCGCGCGGTGCTGTCCGGCTCGATCCGGCTGTTCGCGACCTCGATCGTCAGCTTGCCGCCGCCCGGCATCGCATCGCGCGCATTGACCGCCAGATTGAGCAGCGCATTCTCCATCTGGTTGACGTCCACCTCGATCGGCCAGGCGTCCGGCGTCGCGACCGTATGCACCGCGATCGTTTCGCCCAGCGTGCGGTGGAGCAGGTCGGACATGCCCGCCACCAGCCGGTCGGGGTTGATCGCGCGTGGCGCAAGCGGCTGCCGGCGCGAGAAGGCGAGCAGCCGCTGCGTCAGCACCGCTGCGCGCTCGGCCCCCGCCGCCGCGCGCTCGACCATGCGCCGCAGCTTCCGGTCGCCGGGCGGCAGCGCCCGTTCGAGCAGGTCGAGATTGCCGGTGACGATCTGAAGCAGATTGTTGAAATCATGCGCGATCCCGCCGGTGAGCTGCCCCAGGGTCTCCATCTTCTGCGCCTGCCGCAGCGCCGCTTCCGCCTCCGCCAGCCTCCGCGCGTCCGCCCGCTGCTCGGTCACGTCGCGCGCGACGCAGTAGACGAGGTCGCCCTCGGGCACGGCGGTCCAGCTGAAGGTGCGATAGTCGCCGCTTTTGGTGCGAAACCGATTGTCGAACCGCATCACCGGATCGCCCCCCGCCAGCTGCGCGATTCGCGCGCGGGTCGCCGCCACATCGTCGGGATGCTCCATCCATTGCGATGTCCGCCCGACCAGTTCGGCCTCGCTCCACCCCAATATGTCGGTCCAGGCCGGGCTGGCGGCCAGCCAGCAGCCCGCCGCGTCCGCAATGACGAAGGGATCGCGCGCCAGCGCCCAGAGCCGGTTGCGGTCCGCCAGCATCGCCCGCTCGGCCAGCACCCGCTTCGTCGTTTCGCTGACGATGCACAGCACCCCGCCGATCGTCCCGTCGGCCTCGAACACCGGCGAATAGCTGATGTCGAAATAGACGTCCTCGCCTCGTCCGCCGTCCCGCTCGATATAGAAGGGCCGGTCCTTGGCATGGATCGTCTCGCCGCTGTCGAGCACGGATCGCAGCAGCGGCCCCAGATCGTCCCACAATTCCGCCCAGCCTTCGCACGCCGGCCGCCCGAGCGCGCCGGGATGCTTGTCCCCGATCGTGGGCGCATAGGCTTCGTTATAGAGCGCGCAGAGGTCCGGCCCCCAGAAGAGCACGATCTCCGCCCTGGACGACAGCATCAGGCGCACAGTGGAGACCAAGGCGGGCGACCAGCCATTGACCGGGCCAAGCGGCGAGGGCGCATCGATCGCCGCGGTCAGCGCGCCCAGCGCCCCTTGCGTTGCGATCATCGCAGCCGTGCCGCTCGGCCCCGTCATCATCGAACACCTATATTGTAAGGACTTGGGTCAGATACGTCCCCCCGGCCATTTGGTTTCATGGGCAGGGTGATAGCGCGACCATCGATCACCCGCCGTAACGACTTGAAACGGGCCGCTTTCGGGCGCATGGGTCCGCGCATGATCGCGCCTTCCCAGTCCGCCCGCCCCCGCCCGGCCGCGATCGGCCGCTGGCTGCTCGGCGTCGCTTTCCTCGTCTTCTGCATGGTCGTGGTGGGGGGCATCACCCGCCTCACCGAATCGGGCCTGTCGATCACCCAGTGGAAACCGATCACCGGCGCGATCCCGCCCTTGACCCACGATCAATGGATGGCGGCCTTCCGCGACTATCAGCAGATCCCCGAATATCGGGAGATCAACCGGGGCATGAGCCTTGCCGATTTCCAGTTCATCTTCTTCTGGGAATGGGTCCATCGCTTGCTCGGCCGGCTGATCGGCCTCGCCTTCGCGCTGCCCTTGGTCTGGTTCGCCTGGAAACGGGCGATCCCCGCCGGCTATGGCCCGCGCCTCGTCGCGCTGCTGGCGCTCGGCGGATTGCAGGGCGCGATCGGCTGGTGGATGGTGAAATCGGGCCTGTCGGTCCGCACCGATGTCAGCCACTACCGGCTCGCTGTGCATCTGCTGACCGCGCTCTTCATCATGGGCGGGCTCATCTGGACTGCGCTCGACCTGTTCGCGCTCGCGCGCAACCCGCAGGCAAGGCCTGCCCGCCTGCGCCCCTTCGCGCTCGTCGTGCTGCTCCTGCTGCTGGTCCAGCTCATGCTCGGCGCGTTCACCGCCGGGCTGGACGCGGGCTATGTGTCGAGCACATGGCCGCTGATGAACGATCATCTGGTGCCCGAAGGGATCGACTGGACGAACTCGCTCTGGGCGACGCTGTCGAGCGATCCCTATCTCGTCCACTTCCTCCATCGCTGGTGGGCCTGGGTCGCGGCGGCGGGGCTGTTCATGCTGGCGGTCCGCGCCAAGCGGGCAGGGCGGCGGGGCGCCTCCATCGCCATCCATGCCAGCGTCGGCACGCAGATCATCCTCGGCATCGCCACGGTGCTGAGCGGCATCGCTCTGCCGCTCGCGGTGCTGCACCAGGCGGTCGGCGCGCTCGTGGTCGCCGCCGCCGCCTGGGGCGCGCACGGCATCGGCGCGCAGCGGGCATGAGGGCCGCGCTGGCGTTCGCAGCCCCCGCCGCGCTCATCGCATTTGCCCATCCGGCCGCAGCCGAAAGCCTCACCATCCCCTTCGCGCCGCCGATCGACCAGGCCTTCACCTACCGCATCGAGCAGCATCGCCCCGTCGATGGCAAAAGCGCGCGTTTCGCCTCGGTCCGCGACCTCCGTTTCGCGCGCGCGGGAGACAAGGAGGGTGGGGGCTATCTGCTGATCGCCACCCTTCGAGAGATCGACAGCGACGCCGCCGAACATCGCGCCGCCCCCTATCGCGCCGCCATGGCGCCGCTCATCGGCCTGGAGCTGCGCTTCCGCATGGACGCGCAGGGCCGCATCATTGGTCTCGACGATGCGGAAGCCGTCTGGACGAAGGTGCGTGCCGGCGTCGATTCGATGCTTGCCGGCTTCCCGCCCGACAGCGATCGCCATCGCGCGGCGAAGAATGTCCAGGCGCTCTTCGCCGCGCTCGCGCCCGAAGCCCGGCTGGCGCTGCTCGCCGGCGAGTTTCAGCCGCTCTTCCTCTTCGCCGGCGTCAGCGTCGAGGACGGGGCAGGGCGTCAGCTTCGTACCCAGGCCGGATCGCCGCTCGGCCGGCCGGTCCCGGTCGAGGGCGCGGTGCGGCTGGCGGGGCGAAATGGCGAAGTGCTCGACCTGGCCGAGGATTTGCAGGGGGAGGGGGTGACGGTCGCAATCCGCTACCGCCTGTCGCGCACCTCCGGCCTTGTCGAAAGCCAGACGCGCAACCTCAGCGTCGGCGGCGACACGCTCACCGAACATCGCACCCTCATGCCCGCCAGCTAGGCGAAGGTATTATTTTACCCGTCAGCAAAGCCGCGCCTGCTCTTGACTTGGGCTGCCTCACCCGTCATTAGCGCCCCACTTCCGGGTGCCCGCAACGGCGCCCGGTTTCCTTTTTCATTCTGGAGAATTGGCACCATGAAGGCGCTGATGAAGACCACCAAGCCGGCGACCCCGGCCACGGTCGAAAAGAAGTGGATCCTGATCGACGCGGAAGGTCTTGTCGTCGGCCGCCTCGCCTCGACCGTCGCGAATATCCTGCGCGGCAAGCACAAGCCGAGCTTTACCCCCCATGTCGATTGCGGTGACAATGTCATCATCATCAACGCGGCGAAGGTGAAGTTCACCGGCCGCAAGCTGACCGACAAGGTCTATTACAAGCATACCGGCTATGCCGGCGGCATCAAGGAAACGACGCCCGCCAAGATCCTGGAAGGCCGCTTCCCCGAGCGCGTCCTGGAAAAGGCCGTCGAGCGCATGATCCCCCGTGGCCCGCTCGGCCGCCAGCAGATGCGCAACCTGCGCATCTTCGCCGGCGCCGACCATGTCCACGAAGCCCAGAACCCGCAAGTGCTCGATTTCGCGTCGCGCAACCGCAAGAACAAGGTGGGTGCATAATGTCCGATAACCGTCAGTCCCTGTCCGACCTCGCGTCGCTGACCGCCAACGCGCCTGCTCCGGCCGCTGCGCCCGTCGAAGCCGGCGAAGCGCCTGCCACGCCGGTCCAGCCCTCGGCTCCCCTGCGCGCGCAGGAAATCGACAGCCTCGGCCGCGCTTACGCCACCGGCCGCCGCAAGGATGCGGTCGCCCGCGTCTGGGTCAAGCCCGGCACCGGCAAGATCACCGTCAACGGCCGCGATCAGGAAATCTACTTCGCCCGTCCGACCCTGCGCCTCGTCATCAACCAGCCCTTCGGCGTCACCGATCGCGTGGGCCAGTATGACGTTATCTGCACCGTCAAGGGCGGCGGCCTCTCGGGCCAGGCCGGCGCGGTCAAGCATGGCATCGCCCAGGCGCTCAGCAAATATGAGCCGGCGCTGCGCAGCGCGGTCAAGGCCGAAGGCTTCCTGACCCGCGACCCGCGCGTCGTCGAACGCAAGAAGTACGGCAAGGCGAAGGCCCGCCGCAGCTTCCAGTTCTCGAAGCGCTGATCGTTTCGACATCGCTACGAAAAGGGGCCGGTCATCGGCCCCTTTTTTATGCGATTTAGCTGTCCCACTCGCTGTTCGCTTAAGCCTCCTCCGTTCGTTTCGAGCGTGTCGAGAAACGCGCGCGCCGCGCTTCTCGACTGGGCTCGAAGCGAACGGCGGTCAGTGCATTGACCAAACCAACAGCTTGTTCCCCGGCGCAGGCCGGGGTCCAGTTCCGCCCTCTCGACCGGGACTCAGGCCGGGAGTCACGCGCCGAATCACCCCTCGCGCGGCACCGCCACCTCCACCGCCCCCGCCGCGATCTTCACCGTCGCGGGCGTCCTCGCCAGCACTTCCCCGTCGATCGAGATGCGCTGACGCGGCTTGGTGTCGATGCGGAACGCCTTGCCGTGAAACTCCTGCGTCAGCGCATCCCTGTCGCGCAGCTTCAGGAATTTGGCATACCAGTCGCGCGCGAGCTGCGCCTTCGATCGGCCAACCACCGTCTGCACCACGATCTCGCCGGTATCGACATCGGCATGGTCGGATAGTTCGACCCCGCCATGATAGCGGCCGTTCAGGATACGCACCTCGGTCGACCACATGCGATGCTGCTTGGTCCCGTCGTCGATCGTCAGCCGGAACGGCCGGAACCCGACCGAGCATTTGAGCGCCCAGATCAGATAGCCCACCCGCCCCAGATAGCGTTTGAGCTTGTGCGGCACCGTCCGCCCGATCATCGGCGACAGCCCCATCGAGGCTGCATTGACGAAATAATCCTGCTCGATCATGCCCAGATCGACCCGCCGCCGCGTGCCGCTGGCGATCGCCTGCACCGCGCCGTCCAGGTCCAGCGGCAGCCCGAGCGTCCGCGCGAAGCTGTTGGCGGTGCCCAATGGCAGCACCCCGAACACGCAATCCTTCCCCACCAGCTCGTCCACCGTGCCGGACATCGACCCGTCGCCGCCGCCCACGATCACCATCGGCGCGCCGCTCTCCACCGCCTGCCGCACCGTGGGCGCCATCCGCTCGGGCTCCTCGACCGCATGGGCGGCGATCAGCGTCACGCCCGCCGCCTCCAGCTTGGCGCGCGCCTGCTCGAACAGATCCTGCCCCCGCCGGCTGTGCGCGTTGACGATCAGGACGGCTTGGCGGGGGAGGGGCTTCGTTTCCATGCCGCAATAACACGGCCGCGCGGATTCGGGTCCGGCCGGAAACCATCCGCGCGCGATTCGTTTGAACCGCCATGGCCCGCATCGCCCATCTGTCCGACATTCATTTCGGCGCGAACGACCCTAAGATCGTCGACGCCGCCACCGCCTGGTTGGAGGCGCGCCGTCCCGACCTCATCGTCATCAGCGGCGATTTCACCCAGCGCGCGCGGGCGGAGCAGTTCCGGCAGGCGTCGGCCTGGCTCAACCGGCTGAAGGCGGCAGGGCTCAAGACCCTGGTCGTGCCGGGCAATCACGACGTCCCGCTCTACGACCTGTTCCGCCGCTTCGTCCGGCCGCTCAATCGCTATGAACGCTATATCAGCAATGTGCTGTGTCCCTGGTATGAGGACCGCGAGGTGGCGATCCTCGGCCTCAACACCGCCCGGTCGCTGACGATCAAGGACGGCCGCATCAACCACGCGCAGATGGACCTGCTGCGCGAGCGCTTCGCCGCCGTCCCGGCGGAAAAGACCCGCATCCTCGTCACCCACCACCCCCTGTTCGCCATGCCGATCGGCAAGGGCAACGAACTGACCGAGGCGGTCGGCCAGCATGACGATGCGGTCAAGGCCGCCTGCGAAGCCGGGGTCCACCTCGCGCTCGCCGGCCATTTCCACCGCACCTATGCCGAGGCGGCGCAGAAGATGGTCGCCCATAGCGGCGGCGCGCTGGTGATCCAGGCCGGCACCGCCACCTCCACCCGCCTGCGCAACGCCGAGCCGCAAAGCTTCAACTGGCTCCACGTCCGCCGCAACAACGAGATGGAACTGCAAGTCATCGTCTGGGACGGCGCCGCCTTCCGCCGGGCGAGCCATGTGGAGTATCGCCGGAATAACGAGGAGTGGACGGCGCGCGAGGTGGTGGAGGAGGCGGTCGTCGGCGAGATCGCCCCCCGCCAGCTTTCGCGCTAGATTATCGCGCCTTTAAACTGACCCGTTCGCTTCGAGCAGGTTCGAGCGAAGTCGAGAACCGTACGTCGAGAAGGTTGTGTCAAGCGTTCTCGATATGCTTTCTCGACTTCGCTCGAAAGCTACTCGAACCGAACGGTAGTGGTTCGGATTTGACGCTCGATGCCCTAATCCTTCCCCTTGAGCGCCGCCGCCAGTGACACCGTCGCGCTCCCGCGCCGCGCCGGTTTCGCCTGGCTCGGATCGGGTTTCCAGCCGGAGAGATAGACGATCGCCATCTGCTCGCCCGTGCGCCCATCCGCGTCGGCAGCCTCGGCGAAATGCCCTGCTGCCCGCATCAGCACCTCCCGCGTCAGCGCCGGCGGCCGGTTCGCCAGCGCATTGCCCGCACCCATGCCGCGCAGGTCACGCATCAGCCGCACGATGTCGCCATAGCGGATCGTCAGCGTCTCGCCATCCGCCACGGGCATCGCAAAGCCGGCGCGGCTTAAGAGGTCACCCGCCGACCGCACATCGACCTGCGGATGGACATGCTGGCCCGGCCGATCGCCCTCCGCCGCCAGCAGCGCGGCCTTGAGCCGGGGCAGGCTCCCCGCGCCGCTGAACGCCGCCAGCAACAGCCCGTCCGGCCGCAATATCCGCCGCATCAGGATCAGCGCGCCGGGCAAATCGTTGACGCTGTCGAGCGTGCCGCAGGCAAGCACAAGATCGAAACTTGCGTCGGCGAAGGGCAGCGCGTCCTCGTCCGCCTGCACACCGCCCGCCGCTTTCGCCGCCAGAAAAGCCGGATCGACGCACGCGACCCGCTTGCCCATCGCCTCCAGCGCCGCCCTGGCGCTGCCATCGGGGCAACCGATTACCAGCGCCTCGGGCAAGTCCCGCTGCACGTCGCGCAGTCGGTCGAGCAACTCGTCCAGCATCGCCCGATAGAGAAAGTCGTGATCGGCAAAACCGGGCAGCATCCGGTCGCGCTGCGTCGCGCGGCGGGCGCGGTCGAAAATGTCGGGGCGGGTGTCCATGGCGGGCCTTGTGCAGCGGGCGGCAAGCGGGGACAAGGCAGATGATGCCTCTTGCCGCGCTCCTCAAGACCGCCATCCGCCCCGCGCTCGATTATGCGCTGCCGCCGCGCTGCCCGGGCTGCGGCGTCATCGTGGGGGAGGATTTCGCCTTCTGCCTCGCCTGCTGGAGCGGGATGGACTTTCTCGGGGAGCCGTGTTGCGCCCGCTGCGGCGTCCCCTTCGCCCATGATATGGGGGAGGGGGCGGAATGCGCCGCCTGCCTCACCGTTCCGCCGCCGTGGGACAGCGCCCGCGCGGTGCTGGCCTATGGCGATGTCGCGCGCACGGTCGCGCTGCGGCTCAAATATGGCCGGCGCATCGGCATGGCGCGCCTCATCGCGCGGCAGATGGTCCGGCATGTGGGGGCGGGGGAAGCGCTGATCGTCCCCGTTCCGCTGCACCGCTGGCGGCTCTGGCAGCGCGGCTTCAACCAGTCGGCGATGATCGCCGATCATCTCGGCGGGCTGACGGGCTGGCAGGTCGAAAAGCTGGCGCTCAAGCGGGTCAAGCGCACCGCGCCCCTGCGCGGCATGAACCCGAAACAGCGCGCAAAGATGGTCCGGGGCGCCTTCGCCCTTGCGCAGGACCATCCTTTCGCCGGCCGCCGCATCCTGCTGATCGACGACATCCACACCAGCGGCGCGACCGCAGCGGCCTGTGCCCGCGCGCTCAAGGCCGGCGGCGCGGGCGAGGTGCGGCTGCTCTGCTGGGCGCGCGTCCTGCCCGATGCGCCCGATTGACAAAGCCGCGCGTTCTCCCGATTTGCGGACAAAGGAGTTCATGATGGCGAAGGTCGAAATCTATACGAAAGCCTGGTGCGGCTATTGCGCGCGGGCAAAGGCGCTGCTGGAGCAGAAGGGCGTCGCCTTCGAGGAATATGACATCACCATGGGCGGCCCCAAGCGCGAGGAGATGCTGGGCCGCGCCAATGGCGGCTCGACCGTGCCGCAAATCTTCATCGACGACGCCCATGTCGGCGGCAGCGACGCGCTGGCGGCCCTGAACCGCGACGGCAAGCTGGACGCGATGCTCGGCCTGTGACCAGCTTTCGCGCCGCCCTGTTCCAGATGACGAGCGGGATCGACCCCGCCGCCAACGCCGCCGCGATTCTGGACAAGGTGCGCGCGGCGAAGGCGGCGGGCGCGGACATGCTCTTCACCCCCGAAATGGCCGGCTGCCTCGACCGAGACCGCAAGCGCGCCGCCGCGACATTGCGGTCGGAGGCCGACGATATCGTGCTGCGCCAGGTGCGCGAGGCGGCGGCGCGCGAAGGGCTGTGGGTCCATATCGGCTCGCTCCCCCTGAAGGACGAGCGCACGGACGGCCGCTGGGCGAACCGCAGCTTCCTGATCGACGACACCGGCGCGATCCGCGCCCGCTACGACAAGATCCACCTGTTCGACGTCGATCTCGCTACGGGGGAAAGCTGGCGCGAATCCTCGGTCTATGGCCCTGGCGAGCAGGTCGTGGCGGCCGACACGCCCTGGGGCCGGATGGGCTTTTCCATCTGCTACGACATGCGGTTCCCCGATCTCTACCGCGCGCTCACCAATGAAGGCGCGACCATATTGCTCGCGCCCGCCGCCTTCACCGTGCCGACGGGGCAGGCGCACTGGCACGTCCTGCTGCGCGCCCGCGCGATCGAGGCGGGCTGCTTCGTCATCGCGACCGCGCAGGTCGGCACGCATGAAGACGGACGCACCACTTACGGCCACAGCCTGGTGGTCGATCCCTGGGGCGAATTGCTGCTCGACATGGGGGAGGAGGCGGGCCTCGGCTTCGCCGATCTCGACCTTGCCCGCGTCGGCGACGTGCGCGGCCGCGTCCCCGCCATCGCCAACCGCCGCCCGATCCCGCAACAGGTGACGCTGGCATGATCGTCTTCGACCTCAAATGCGCCGCCCACGGCCATGTGTTCGAAGCGTGGTTCGGCTCCTCCGCCGACTATGAGGATCAGCAGGCGCGCGGCCTCGTCACCTGCCCCTATTGCGGCGACGCGCAGGTCGGGAAAGCGGTCATGGCCCCCGCCGTCGTTGCCAAGGGCAACAGCCGCCCCGAACCCGCGCCCGCCGCGAGCACGCCAGTGGCGACGACTCCTGACCCCGCGAAGATGCGCGCCCTGGTCGAAGCATTGGCGCAGGCGCAGCAGAAAGCGCTCGAAGGCTCCACCTGGGTCGGCCGCGATTTCGCCGCCCAGGCCCGCGCCATGCACTATGGCGAACAGGACCGCGCCAGCATCCATGGCGAAGTCGCCCCGGCCGAAGCCAAGGCGCTTATCAGCGAGGGCGTCGAAGTCGCCCCGCTGCCCTTCCCGGTCGTCCCCCCGCACGCGAAGAATTGACCCCGCGCCCGCCCCGCAATAGAGCGCTTGCCGGAGTGCGCCCATAGCTCAGCAGGATAGAGCGTCGGATTCCTAATCCGAAGGCCACAGGTTCGAATCCTGTTGGGCGCACCATCTCCTCCCTTCCCCCCGACAAGTCGGATAAAAGCGTGAAGGGAGAAGATGTTAGGGCGGTTCTAAAACCGCTTTCGCGCAGATATTGCAGCCGCTCGGCAAAAGCCAGTTTCAGCACGAGTCTTTTGTGGCTGAAATCGCCGGAAACCCATATTTTATGCGGGTTTGCGAGGAAGGTCATGGCGGTTCTAAATGATTGCTCGAAATCCTTGGGCGTTCGGCCTGTTCGAGCGATGCGTTCCTTCAATTCGGCCTTTCGCGCCTCAAGCCCCTGAATGCGGTTCTCATAGGCTTTGATCAGCGTCGGGCTTTCCGCGTCCATGGCGCGGTCGATAAGCTGGGCGACATTGCCCTCGATCTGGCGAACTTGGGATTCCCATTCCTTCTTGCGGTTCTTGATGCCCTCGGCGCGAGTCTGCCAGAGCTTGCTGAACACGCCATAGGCCAGCACGAACATGTCATGCGATGGGCGCATATCCTTGAGGATGGTTTCGAACTGTCCTTCGATCTTCTCGCGGGAAACGGCCTTGCCGTAGTCGGAGCATTCCTTGTTCGGGCAGTGATAATAGGCGTAGCGTTTGGCGCGGCCCTTCGCCCAATAGCTGGTCAGGCGGGTATCGCAGCATCCGCAAATGACGAAGCCGCGTAGCGCAAAATCCTCGCCGACATTCTTGCGCGCCGGAACCTTGGCGTTGCTGGTGAGGCGCTCTCGAATTTTCTGGAAGGTCTCGAAACTGATCAGCCCTTGGTGCTGAGCGGGACGCAGCGAGACGTTCCATTTCTGCACTTCGATATGGCCTGCATAGAGAACTTGGTTGAGCATCTCATAGACGCGCTGGCCATGAACACGGCCCTTGTAGTCGCGGGGAAATTCCGGCTGGTCTTCGAGGAAACGCTGGACCTCGGCCTGCGTCTGGAAGCGCCCGGTGGCATAGCCCTGCAACGCCTCGCGGACGATGGAAGCCAATGGCTCCTTCGGCACGAGTATCTTGTTCTTGCCCCGGCCATCGACGATCTCGGCGAACTGATAGCCAACAGGCGGCTGGAACACCCAATAGCCATCGAGGCACCGCGCGCGCATCCGGTTGAGCGTCTGCTCGGCATTCTTCTCGCGCTGATGCTGGTAGGAGCTTGCAAGGACATTCTCGACGAAACGGCCATCGCTGTCCTCGCGGAACTGGTGCGACGGGGAAACCATGATCGCCCCCGCGCGCTTCACCGCTTCGCGCAGTTGCTGGTGGGCGACCACATCGCGCGCAAGGCGCGACAGGTCGTCGATGATCACATAATAGGTCTGCTTCTGGCGGCGCAGGAAGGCGAGCATTTCCTTCATCGCCGGTCGGGTCGAGTGCGCGCCGGTGAAATCGTCCTGAAAGACGCGGATCACATCGTAGCCGTTGCGGCCTGCATATTCGCGGCAGATGGTTTCCTGACTTTCAAGGCCATGGCCATCGGTCTTTTGTTTGGGGTCGGACACACGGCAGTATATCACCGCCTTCTGCCCGCTGGTTGCGTTGCTCATGTCTCCTTCTTTCCTGCCATCTCGTCGGTGGCGGCAGCGTTGAAATCCAGTTGCGCGATTTGGCCCCATTCTAAAGCAATCAGGTCCGTATCGGAATCGAGATCGACATCGATCCCCAGGACGTTCCCTTCAAGGCCGTTGATGACGAATGGATCAATCGCCTGCTCGAATGCCTCAAGCTGGGCGCGGCCATCGGCTTCCGCGATGCCACGCGCTTCGAACCAAGGTCGAAAATCCTCATAGGATAGCAGCATGACGCGGAACCTCACCCGCGCGGAGCCAAGCCCGCACGGCATAAAATGTTGATCTGTTTGGAAGATTAGCCGCTTATCCTGCCCGCTCAGGGGGGATAGGCACGAAAAAGCCCGCTCGGTGGCGGGCTGCATCAAGGTGCTATTGCGGCTATGTGGCGCGATTAGAACATAAATGGAACAAAAAGTCGAGACATTTCATGCGCGCTGCATTATATGAACGTTCAATGGTAATGGTGCTGGATGCTTACGGTATATCTCGACACATCGGACTATTCCCGTTTCGGCGACGTTTTGCGGGGAAAGGGCGATCCTCAAACTGAGGTGCTTTTCAATAAGCTTTTGACGCTCAAGGAGCAGGGATTTGCCAGATTTGGCTATTCCATGCCGCTTTTGGGCGAGTTACTTCAGTATGATGAAACTCATGCAGAGACCACAATCCATAAAGCTGAAGCGGTCGAAAAGCTTTGTGGCAAAAATGCATTCATTTGGCCGGGGCGATTGATTGCATGGGAACTAGCTATTGCCGCCGCAGCGAATGGTTTACTGGATGAGCCATATCTCAAATCGGCCTTTAGCGAAAATGCTTATTGGTTTCCTAACGTTGAAGATGCGTTAGATGATCTCAAAGGCGGATTTCAGCGAACACTGGATGAAGCACTTGCGGAGATAACGCCGGTAAATCGAAAGCAGCGGCGAACGATTGAAGCCAATGTTCGTCGATTAAACGTGAGCACAATGGTCAATGCGTCCGCACCTGAACTGGCCGATAAATATGGCTTGAGAGTATCGGACGTGCAGCGTTCTCTTGTTGCGGTGTTGGAGGATAAAATTTCTCCAGCCGAAGGCGCAACGAGACTGTTCTCGGCCATGGCTAAGCCTACGACGTTTATTCGGACATATTTTGTCGGATATGAAGGTGAAAAGGATTTTCCTTCATGGATTTCTGACATGGGGAGAAAGCTGCAAGCCAGTATGCTCGAAGGTCGCGAAAAGCTCAGCCGAATAGACACGTCCGTGCTCTCATCTGATTTCATGAGGACCGCTTTGGAGCAGATGGCTCCTGATTTTGGCGGGCAGATGCTGCGCCTAGCGCAAACTGAGGCATCGGAATTTCGATTGGATGATCCGTTGATTGATCTTTTTGCGTCTCGGCGAGATTTGGCTGAACAAGTGCCGTGCTGGAGAAATTTCACGAGATACGTTCCAATCTTCATGCAATCCAATCTCGGTCTTCGCGGGGACGGATATAAGCCAGAGCGCAGCGCGGGCGGCGACATCATGCACTCATTTTATCTGCCGTATTGCGATCTATGGCGAGGTGATCGCCGGTTTGCACATATTTTGAAGGAAGCTTTACCGGAGCAATCCGGCAAGATTGTTGGCCGATTGTCCGAGTTGCCAGATCTGATTGAGAAAGCCGCCTATGCATCGACATAGCTTATGCGCGCATCGCAGTATTGCGGGAAATGCGCCAGTTCCGGCGGCACGTCAGCCGTTATCACGCGATGCCATGACCCGCCGAACATGCCCGGCAGTTTCACGCGGTCGAGCGGTGGGTGATAGGGATTGGGCAGCCACAGGCCGTTGAGGCTCTTGGTCGTGTAGTATGGATATTTGTTGGCGAGGATCGGCGGCACGTCGAGGCCGGAAATGAAGCTGATCATCTGGTCGTCGGACATACCGAGTATCTCGTCGGCGGTCATAAGCGCCCGTTGCATCTTGGTGCGTGATATCGCCGCCTCGCGATAATGCCTGTAATCATAGGCCGCCTGCCGTGGGTCGTCGCCCTGAAAGAAGCGGCGCTTCGCGTCGCACTGCATCCGCACCGCGTTCTGCTGCTGGAGCTTGTCGTCATATTCCAGCGTCTCATTACCCAGCATGTGCGAGATAAGCTGCGCGGTCGGATAATCGCGAACGCCGAAAAAGCAGCGCCATTGCGCCGAACCGATGAATCCCGTGATAGCCTCGCGTCCGAAATTGCGGGCGATCTGGTCGATGTCCTGAAACACCGCGATTGTACGCACACCTTCTCCGCGCCCTATGGTGAAGGCGCTTAGCAATTCCTCGAAGCGACCCAATTGCCCGGCCTCGTCGATCAGCATCGTGAGGCGGCGGGCCTGCGGCGCGCGCGCCTTGTAGAGCATGGCGACGGTGAACATCAGCCGCAGCACGGGTGCCCATTGCGGAATGTTCCGGCGCGGCACCATCAGGAACAGACTGGTGAGTTGTTCCGATGTGAGATCGCGTAATGAGAAGTCGGGATTTTCCAACGACGCGCAAAGCGTCGGATCGTTCAGGAACGACAAGTGCGCTTTGATGGTCGAGTATATCAGCCCGAACTCGTGGGATGTGGAATGGCGTTGCGCGGTCCAGATATCGACACCGGCGGCGGCCACATCGGCAAAGCGTGACTTCTCCATTGCGTCGAGCTGCGCGGCCCACACCTTTGCATCTGAACGGATCGCCTGAACCATGCGCCAGAGCATCGGCAGCGTAACATGGTCATTCTGCTCGACGAGCGATTTCAGCAACGCGGTAATCCATTCGCGCGCCTTCTTCTCGAAATGATGTCCATTGTTGCCGCCAGTGCCGACAAGCGGGATCATGCAGTTGGCGAGATCGGCGCAATCGCCGTGGAAATCGGGGCTAGAAAGCGTCAGCACGTCGAGGGGGTTGGTGGCGTGGCTGACCATGCCATGCAGATGTGTCGGGTTCCAAAGATAGACGAACGCCTTCCAGCGGATGAAGCTGGCGATGGTGACGGCGGCCAGTTCGCCCTTGGGATCGCAAACCAGCAGAGGATGATTGCCCCCGCGAATAATGGTCTCGATGAGCCAGTCTCGACCTTTCCCCGCGCCGGAACCGGCAATGACGATGCCAGGGCTATCGGATTTGAGCGCAAGCTGACGGTTGCCCTTGTAACCGACCAACAGGCCATCCTTGTCGAACAGCCCGCCGCGTTCAATCTCGGCATCGTTCGCCCAGCGCGCTACGCCATGGCGCAAGTCCTCGCGGGAAGGGTCGATCATCGTTGTTGCTTTCATCGGAAGGAAAAGAAAAGGGCGGGAGTTTCCTCCCGCCCATGGCCGCGCCTCTTGCGCTGGCTAGCCGTGATGGCAGCTACCGATCAGGAACAGGACCAGCAGCGCCAATCCAATCCAACCCCACGGATCGGGTTCCTTTTTGATCTTGTAGATGCGGCCTACTTCCTCGGCGGTGTATTTGCTCATGACGGTTCTCCGGTCCTCAATGATGCCGCTTGGAACAGCGGAATGAGCATCGGATAATTCAGCTTGGCCGCTACCTTGGGGGGATAGGGCTATCTCCGATCTTGTTTCGAGCGGCGGGACGGTTCGCGCCTGCTGGGCGATGGCGCGCAGCTCGTCGGCAAGTTGGTCGACCTCATCGGGCGTAAGATCAATGTCGGCATACCAGTCCAGTGCTTCGATTATGGTGACATGTTGTCCGCTCACATACACGTCGATGACGCGGCGATCGGTAAGGCGTTCGAGAATGGTGGTCATGGCAATCTCCTGCTCGGGTGGATCGCAGCAGATTATTTCCTTCGAACGCTTCGCTTGGGGGATAGCTTTGGTGGCTCTCGCTATTGCTGCGCGCGCGGCGGCGATATATCTCGGATACAGACCAGCCACGAGGCGTTCCTGAAGGTCGTGGACGAAGAAGGAATGGAAACATTTCTCGATGAGCGGAAGGTCATTCCGTTTTCGCGCGTCTAGTGATGTCGGGCAGGGCTTGCCGCTCTGAAGTGCCAGATTCGTCCATTTCAGTTCGTAGATGCTCACTTATGGACTGAAATGGAAGGTTTTGTGGACGGTATTTTTTGGCCATAACTATTTGTAAAACATCATATATTTTTGATTTTTAGGCGACTATTTCCAGAAACTGTATCTAGATGTATAAGGATGGCTTCGGCAAAAATTTTGGAACACTCGAGTTGAAGGAGTTCCAAATGAGCGAGGTTATTGAGTTGATTGAGCGGGCTGCGAATTTCCCGATTGAATATGTTTTCGCACTGGTCTCACTCGCGGCGATCGGTCTGGCGGCATTCGCGATCCACGCGGTGCATTCGATCGCGAAGCGGAAGGGCGATTGATGGCGAAGTTGCTTCCGTGGGTGATGATGCCCAGTCAGTGGGTTGATCAGGGGAAACTGACTCAATTGCGCTGGGGAAAAGAAAACGGGGCCGACTATGTCGCCGCGTTGATGGCATTCGCGCCGATCCTGCACAGCATGGACCGCGAATCCGGTATTTCACACATCACATATGATCGGTTGCAACTCGCCACATCGTTGAGCCGCACGAAAATTTCGGATGGCCTGTGCGCATTGGAGAAAATGGGTCTGATCGAACGCGAGGTTGCCGGACGCAGCACATTTCAGGTCTGCAATTTCAATCCTTCATTTGGGTGGGCGAAATTTCCCGCGCGTCAGCTATACCGCGATGGCAGGATCAGCTTCTTCGAAGAGCTGCATCTGCGGAAGCGCAGCGAACTGGATGCGCTCAAGCTGTGGTATCTGTTTATCGCCCGCCGTGACAACGAAGTAAACCTGGCAAAGGTGACCTATGACCAGATTACCGAGATGACCGGCATAGCGCGCGACCGCATCAAGACCGGCGCATCGCTTCTGGCCGCGAACGGCATGATTCATGTCGAGCATCTGCCCAGCAGGCATAGCGAATATGGCGTGGCCAACGCCTACCGCATTCCGCAGATCGACAGCGCCCATCACATGGGTAATGTCGGGCGCGGACTGACGGAGTATGATGGTTTCGGCGGGCTGTGACGCTCGGTCGCGAATAACGCGCGCCTGCTGCATGGTTCGGGTGCAGGGTGGAGAGGCAAATCTCCAAGCGCCTGCCACGCATCAAATCCGCGCAGGGTTTGTCGATGGGGTTGGGGGAGAAGCGAAGTCTACCCAGTGGCACTGATCCGGCCCTGTCCATAAGGCTGCCTCGGCACCGCTTGGACAGGGAGCGGGAAGCGCCAAAGGCCGGGAGGGATGCAACGGGAGGCGCGCAGCGGGCCTCCCTTGCCAAGATGCATGGTACTACCATGCACATATTGCCATCGGTCTAACGGACCACATCTTGCCATCGGTCTAACGGACCACATCTTGCTGTCCAGCCTACCATGCACATTTCGGGAAAATTTGCGTCATATCTGCTATGGAATAATGCTTCCAAGGAGCGTGCGGACCATCCTTAAGATGGATATTTTCGGCATGATGCCAAACTCCGAGAGAGCGCGAAAAATTATAACGCAGGAAATAAATATAAACATATTCCATATTAAATGATAGTTCTCGTGTATAAATATGTTGAACCTCATCCCGATGAAAAATAAAATTAGTAGAAATGATCCATAAAATCCCATCCACAAATAGCCAAAGATGGTTGGCGCAAAAAGCCAAATAAAAGCCACAAACCATGTGGGAAGATCAATCAATTTATTATTATGGTTGTTTTCACGGGGAGAATTGTCATTTACCACCTGTGCTTTATTTTTTAAATCTAGGCGTTTTGTTTCTATTTCTTTGGATATGGATTCGCCCATCAGGTCGGTCTCGCCTTGTGCAAAAGGTCCAACTTCCATGGTCAGGTTGTTAGGCAACTGATCATTCCCACGAGAGGCTGAGACCTTGTTTGGAGGACCTGACGGAATGAACTCTGGTATCACGGTCGGCCGCAAAACACCTCGCGCCATCTTTGCGCGATCGCCGGGGCGACCAACATACTGGCGAAAGCGGACATTGAACTTGGCTGTAAGGCCAACCGATGCATAAAATGCGATTGCCTCATCTCGATGATAGTAGCACAGCCAAGCTAAGAAAGGCGCAATCGGCCAGTCTATGCGCCCAGCAGTCACAAATTTCAGCATGTCGGTTAGCTGCTCATTCCCCCGCTTTGCATTGCCGTATGGCAGCTTCTGAAAATCCTCCATAAATTCTCTGATTTCTGGATAAGCCGCCCGCCGTCGCCGGCCCCGCCCCGCCAGTTTTCCTACTAGTTGCGCAAGCGCCTTATACCAACGCGCATTGATCAGAACTCATGTGCCCACTGTCGCAGTCCGAGCG
>ERZ1292632.753-Hain-H43-01um-R2-753-length-35517-cov-7_pt1 | contig 35517 bp, 41 predicted proteins | sample MGYA00564407_ERZ1292632 | MGnify/ENA primary metagenome ERZ1292632 (study PRJEB36523, sample SAMEA6512637) | groundwater metagenome | collected 2019-01-08 | study: AquaDiva: Metagenomics assemblies of 32 groundwater samples | reverse complement strand
CAAAACAAAGCCCAAAACACCCGTTTTCATCAACCGTTTAAATGAACACTACCAAAATTAAATTCTAAAATAGTTTTCCATGGCAAATCGTAACTGAGATATTGTTATTCGTTTTAAATTAAATAAATTATTTTGTTCATAAAAGACAGCGGGGAATATCCACGAGACATCAAAATTTTTGGTCCACTCCGGCTAGCACTACTTATTTATGCTAATATTATCTATATGGATCCTCTAAAAAAACTTAAATTTATAGAAAATGAAAAAGTATCAGGTTATACGCTATCAAGTATCAAAGAGTCGTTTAATAAAGCTAGATTTGATGAATTTCAGAAATGGATGTTTGGGGAAACAATGGCAATTTACAAAAATGAATATATAGTTTCAAAAATTCACATCAATAGTTTTTTGAATGGTTCGCCACCATTAGCACTGTAATCATGAATAAGTCAAGCCACTCTTTCCTTTAGGGCCGAATAATATTTTTCCAGATAATCCTCTGCTTTTGTCCAATCACCTTTGTTTCTAGCTACATTTGCAAGAACGCGAAGATGGGCAGCTTTTGCAGCTTGGAAAAGGCTAATCCTGTAGACTTCAGCCACGTGCTCTTTTGTTAATTCCTCGCTCTCCCCTTTTGATTTATTAAGTTCTACTGCAATAGAAGCTACTATTTCGGGTTCAAATGCTAACTTTAACTCCCCTTTTAGTAACTTATAAAATTTCTTAAGTGATATTTTTGCTTTAACCAACTTATTTTTATCCTGAAACTTAATTGCATCAAGCATATAGCCTGCTGCATTTTTTGCCAGTTCTTTTGATAGATTATATTGCTTTTGCATATGTTTTATCGCATATTCCATAAGGCTTACACCATATGGCAATTTACTCAGGCGCCACCATTTAAGTTCAAGATTAGCAACTAAGTGTGGATCAAAAGTAAAATGTTCCATCGCATCATTTCCCCCAAATCTTCTCCTTCGTCTTGAGTAATCTATAATTGCCTCACGAAGCATTTCTGGAGTAAAGGCGGGAAAGTAGTTCGGCTCCCAGTAAAATTCTGCATAATCAGCCTGCCACATCATAAAACCACTTGTCCTCTGTTCTCCTGAAGTTCTTATGTAAAGATCAATATATGGATAAGGCTGTCCTGCGGTATCCATATGAGCATCAATCATTTTTCTATCAATTTTTTCTGGCGCTATCCCCTCAGTGACAAGTTTTTGAGACACTCTCACAAATTCATCCCAACCGTTATAATCAAGCCCCACATTAAAAACGTGTTTCGTATTGTTTTTTGTCTTTTCCTCAATTTCTGCAATTTTGGCAAGCAGAAACTTTGGTAATCGGTCTTTTCTCCCTAAGTGAACAAATCTTACCCCATCGCGTTGCATATCTTCATAGTACGTAACCATAGCCTTATATATTCCTTTCATTAACAAATCAACTTCTTGTTTTGGCCTTTCATGCCAATTTTCAGTTGATAAACCCCAAGCACTAACGGTATGGATCCCCCAGTCTCTTGCAGTTTGAGCAAGTTTGATCATGTTGGCGATTCCTGCTTTATGTCCATCTGAAGCTGATAGCCCTCTGTTTCTTGCCCACCTTCTATCTCCGTCGGGCATAATAACAATATGGTTTGGGACTTCAATATTCTTTGGAAGAGTGATCTGTGCTGACATGTATCAAATATTATATAATACAAATCTATGAAAAGCGAAAGGGCACGGGCAGGAAAAGCTAAACTTCTAGATTTTGTTAAATTAATTGACAAAGAATTGACAAATTACTTCAAAGAAGAGCTTAAAAATATATTTGGTGTGAGTAAAAAAGAAAAAGAATTAAATATAAATATTATGAAACACATAATGGAACATAATTTGCGCCCAGCGAAACGACTCCGTGGTTCATTTATCTATTACGGTTATCGCTTATTCAAAAACGACAAAGAAAGCGAAATTAAAAAAGTAGCCATGAGTATTGAATTAATTCACACTGCCCTATTAATGCATGATGATTTTATGGACCAAGATGATACAAGGCGAGGTAAACCAACAAGCCATGAATATTACAAAGACTATCACATCAAAAATAAATTTAGATTTAGTTCCCAGCACTATGGAGAAAGCATGGCAGTTACTGTTGGCGATACTGCTTTAATGCTTGGTTTTGAAATTTTAGGAAAAAGTAATTTTGACACCAATTTAAAAATCAATGCACTAAATAGAACGTTTCGAGGAATAACAAACACCACCTACGGTCAGACATTTGATATCACTCTTGAAGGTAAAGGAGTTGCCATGGAAAAGGACATAACTGATTTACACTTAGCAAAAACCGCAATTTATACCTATGAAAATCCACTTCATATTGGAGCAATTCTAGCGGGAGCTGATAAAAAGGATCTTGAAATATTATCAAGATATGCAATTCCTGCTGGAGTTGGGTTTCAATTACAAGATGATATGTTGGGTCTTTTTGGTGATACAGAAAAAACAGGAAAGCCAGCCCACTCTGATTTAAGGCAAGGCAAAATGACTCTTTTAATTATCAAAGCTCTTGAGTGGGCAAATAAAGAGCAAAAAGCAAAGTTGTTGTCAATTTGGGGCAATCGTAATTTAACAGATTCTGATGCAAATATAGCTAGACAAATTGTTAAAGATACAGGATCACTTGATTATTCAATTAAAACAGCACATAAGTGGGTTAAAAAAGCACAAAAGGCAATTCCAGAAATGCAAAAGCTAAAATGGAACAGAGAATCAATTGATTATCTTGACGGCATCGCCCAGTATATGGTTGAGAGGGATTATTGACAGGAGTATACAATACAAAATATGAGTTTACAGGCAATAATATTTGAAAAAAGAGAAGAAAGTGAAGCAGAAAAAAAGGCTGCTACAACTCCGTTTCCAAAACTTGAGCTACCAACTCCGCCATCAGAGGAAAGACAACGGGTTGCGGGGGTATTTATAGCTAAAGTTAATAAAGATAGAGCAGCAGATGGCCTACATCCAGTTGATTTGGACTAAATCTTAGTTATTTTAGTTCCCTTATTTTTAAGTTCAAAACCACTCGTAATATATACTTTCGCATCAAGTTTTTGAACTAATTTTAAACTTTCTTCTACTTTATGAATCATCCCTCCAGTAACATCAGTGTTTTCACTCCCCTGCAAATACTTTTTAATTTCTTTGAAATTCTTTGGAGTTATCAGAGAAATTGTTTTTCCACTATTATCATATACTCCATTTGTATCTGTGTAGTATATTATTTTAATTCGTTTATAATTTTTAGAAAGTTTTGTAGCCAAAATATCTAAAGTTTTTTCTCCTGAATAAATTTCAAATCCCTGTTTTTTATTCATTATTACATCTCCATAGATAACAGGAATTATTCCCAAATCCAATGCTTTTTGAATGTGATCAACTAATATCTTATTTCCATAATTAAAGCTTAGTGGGGCAAAAGATATTATAGGTATTTTAAGCTTTATAAATTCTGTTATTACAATTCTATTAATTTGTATTGCAGCATCTGCAGTTAAAGCTAATCCCCAAACACTATCTTTATTTATTAACCCTTTTTGTGTTTGATATTTAGCAGCTGGTATATGGGCAAATGATCCCGATCCATGCCCAATTATTAAATCAGTATTTTTATTTTTAAATCCTTTGATTTTCTTTGCAAGTTTTTGGATTGTATCAACTCTTGCAGTATACGGCTTACTTTTATCTGTTATCACACTTCCACCCAATTTAACTAAAACTAAATCTTTCATATTAGACTGATTGTAGCATTAGTACATATTTGTACCAAATATAGCATCTATTGACAAATTATAAATTGTTTTGTAAACTGGAAGTAATGAAAAATCTTACCTACAGTATTAATAAGCTTCCCCAAAGCGTATTTACAACGAGGGAAATTGCTTTAATTTTACGAGAAACTAATTCTGACATCGTCAAATCAAAAATCAATTATTATGTCAAAAGAGGCGAATTATTTGCTATCAGACGTGGAATTTATAGTAAAGATAAAGAATTTAATAAATTTGAACTAGCAACCAAACTTTATACCCCTTCTTATGTAAGCTTTGAAACAATACTTTCAAAAAATAATGTTGTCTTTCAATATGACAGTAGAGTCCATTTGGCAAGTTATGTTACAAGAGAAATTGAGATAACAGATGCAAAAATATATTACAAAAAAGTAAAATCGGATATTTTAAACAATCCGCTCGGTATATTCTATGAAAATAAATATCCTGAAGCCTCAGTTGAGAGGGCGTTTTTAGATACAATATATATTTTTGGCAAACGACATTTTGACAATTTAGAACCAATAGATTTTGAAAAATGCAAAAATATGCTTTCTATTTATAAAGATGCTATAACTAAAAAGGATTTAGAAAAATATGCTAGACATCTCTAAACACAGATCAGTCATGCTTGAAGTTTTAAAATCAATTTATGAAGATAGTTTGCTAGGTCCAATTCTGGGATTTAAAGGCGGAACTTTACTTTATATTCAATACAATCTCAATCGCTTCAGCGTCGATTTGGATTTTGATCTACTTGATTCCGAAAAAGAATCTCTTGTATTACCTCGACTTAAAAAAATGCTTAAAAATATTGGCACTCTTGAGGAACAATCAAACAAAAGATATACCTTATTTACTTTACTAAACTACGAAAAGGGTCAAAGGAATTTAAAAATTGAAATTAGTAAAAGAAATTTGGGAAGCGGATATAAAGTATCAAACTATTTAGGTATACCAATTCAAACAATGGTAGAAACAGATATTTTTGCTAACAAATTAATAGCGCTAACAACACGCAAGGAACCTGTAAACAGAGATGTTTTTGATACATGGTTTTTACTTAAAAACCGCTTCGATATAAATTGGGATCTTATTCAAAAAAGAACAGGTATGAAAAGGGATCAATATGTTAAAAAATGTATTGAATGTTTAGAAAATTGGCCACTTAAGTATATTCTCAACGGATTAGGTGAATTGGTTGACAATAAAACTAAAGACTGGATTAAAAAGAATTTGATTAAAGATACAATATTTTTACTTAAAGCTAATTATCAATTATGAACTTTAACAAACTATATAAAAGTTATTTTTCCCCCCTCACTCGTTTTGTGTTTAAAAAAATTGGAAGTGATCCATATAACGCAGATATAATTATTCATGAAACATTTGAGGCTGCTTGGAAAGGATATAAAACTTTTAAACATAAATCATCCTTTTTTACTTGGCTTTGCCGTATAGCTCTCAATAAAATTGCAGATTATTATAGAGATCAAATAAATAGGCGCTCTCATTTAATCGTCCCTACCCTTAAAAAACTCTCTCAAATTGAGTCAAAAGACATCCCAATTGAGGAAAAGGTAGCGCTTGATGAGCTACGAAATAAAGTTAATGAAGTATTAAATTTACTTCCTGAAGACAAAAGAAAACTATTACAATACAAATTTTACAGAGATCTATCGTACAAAGAAATATCTGTCAAACTGCACATTTCTCCTCGTGCAGTTGAAGGAAAAATATATAGAGCTAAGAAGGCATTTGCAAAATTATTTAGTTAATTTCCACATAAAAACCTTCCAAGGAAAAACTATTACAGCATTTATAATTCTTTTAAATCTCCATGGCTCCTGAATTAATCTATAAATCCATTCAAGTCCTATTTTTTCCATCCATTTTGGAGGAAGTTTCATATTACCTGCCATATAATTAAATGTTCCCCCTACTGTCATTGCCCCAGTAACTCCAGGCAATCTATAAATATTCTTAAAAATCCATTTTTCCTGTTTTGGAGTATTTAATGCCACAAATATCATATCTGGTTCAAATAATTTAATAGATCCTAATATACTTTTATGCATCGTTCTATCTATTACTGATACAGGACGTCCGTTTTTGTTAAATTGTGGAAATTTATAGTTGGTTTGGAAAGCTACATTAGGAAACTTCGTTTGTAAATTTTTAATAGCATCTTCCTGCTCTCCATTTTCTCCACCAAACAAATATACCCTACCTTTTTTTTGATCAATTATTTTTAATATTTCTAAAAATAGTTCTCTACCCTTAATAATCTCCAAGTCATTATTGTGCAAAAATTTATAAGCAAATTTTAAACCTATACCATCTGGGATTGAAAAGGCGGCTCTTCTAATTGCTTTTTTTAATAGCCAATCCTTTGTAGCTATGAGTAAGTTTTCAGGATTGGGTGTCACGACATAGAACTTTTCTTTTGATTCTAGCTTTGATTTGATAAAATCTAGCACTTCGTCCTTGTTAGTGATAGAAATCTTGATTCCTAGAATTTCCCCGTATTTTCGCTCCACTTTGGGGTATCTCCTAACGTAATTTGAATGTTTTTTGATTAACAAATTCATAATTTTAGTAAATTACCAATTTTCAATTATAAAAATTTAGTATTTTTTGTCACTTTTTTATCAAATTTTTCTCCGCAGGGTTATAGAATTTAGAGTTTAGAATTTAGGATTTAGCTCTATATACTATATACCATATACAATATACTGGCTACTCTACAAACTAACAATATTGTATAACTTTTTACTTCAAATATCAGCTTTATTTTTTAATACTTATCCTCAATCTATTCACAATAAGTTATAAATCTATAATTACTACTATCGGTTCTCATTAAATAAATAATTAATTAAAAATTGATTAAAAATTAAAAAATAAAAATTAAAAATTTAACGCATTTTATCCTTTTGTCGTAACCGATCTTTTCCAAAGTTCAATGTTTTCTAAAACCAACCCTGTTCCACGCACGACACATAAAAGCGGTTCGTCAGCAACGTGTGCGGGAACTCCTGTCTCTTCAGTTAAAAGTTTATTCAAGTTTCGAAGAGATTCTGTGCCACCACTCATAACTATCCCTTTATCTATAATATCGGCAGCAAGTTCAGGTGGAGTATCCTCCAAAACTGCCTTAACCGCGCCTATCATTAAAAGTAAAGTTGGTTTTATTGCCTCTGTTACCTCAGTTGAGGTTACAGTTACAGTTCTTGGAAGGCCAAAAACTAAATCACGGCCACTAATTTCTAGTTTTTCCTCTTTAGGAAGTTTAACAGCACTTCCTATTTTTATTTTAATATCCTCCGCAGTTGTATCTCCTATAACTAGATTGTGTTTCTTTTTAAGGTGGGCGATTATTGCCTCATCAATTTTTGTACCAGCGACACGAACAGACTTATGGACAACTACACCACCTAAAGATATAACAGCAGCTTCAGTTGAACCACCCCCTGAATCAACTATCATATGCCCAGAAGGCGCGGAAACTGGAATTCCTGCCCCAATTGCTGCAGCTAGTGGTTCATCGATTAAATAAGCATGAGCAGCCCCGGCTGAGATGGTTGCATCAAGTGCAGCCCTACGTTCAACTTGGGTGCATCCAGCTGGAACGCAGACCATAACATCTGGTCGAAAGAGATTTGATGAAAACTTAGAAAATGCTTTACCAAAACCTGCTCCGCTTGCAATACGAAGTGCCTTTTGTATGAAATACCTAAGCATTGCTTCAGTTGCCTGATAATCTGCAATGACCCCTTCTCTCATTGGTCGACTAGCGTTTAAAGCTTCGGGGGTACGTCCTAGCATCTTTTTAGCCTCAATTCCAACCGCTACAATTTTATTATCATCAACAGAGGTTGCTACAACTGTAGGTTCATTTGCAATAATACCCTCACCAATAACCCAAACTAAGGTATTTGCCGTCCCTAAATCTATCGCAATCTTTTTTCTCATCAGCATAAGGCAATTATACTGTATAATTACAATATGGCGAAGACAAAAAATATGACTCTCTTTAGGGTCTTAATTTTATTATCGACATTTCTGGTGGTCGGTATAGCTGGCTACTTTGCAATACTTATTGCTAGAGGGTATCAATTTGATACTGTTAGTTTTAAATTTTTAGAAAATGGGATTTTGGTTGTAAAATCAGACCCAGATGGCGCAACCATACTTATTGATGGTGAATTAAAAGGGGCAACAAATACAAATTTGAAACTTTCTCCTAACATATATCATGTTGAAATTAAAAAGAATGGCTATATAAGCTGGAGTAAAGAGCTAACAATTAAAAAAGAGGAAGTAACACAAATTACGGCTCATCTATTTAAGGTTGCACCTTCTTTTTCCTCAGTTACGTTTGATGGAGCAGAAAATCCCGTAGTATCTTCAGATTTCTCTAAAATTGCATACACCAATAAAGATGGACTTTGGATAATGAGCGTATCTTCCCTACCAATTGGCTTCCCTAACGAACCTAAAAAAATAACTGATGGCCTGTTAAAAGGATCAACTTATACTTTTTCGCCTAATAGCAGAGAATTACTTTTAGAAACAAAGTCAGAAGTATATTTATTAAATACAAACGAATTTGTTTCCCAAACCCAAATAGCAAACAATATCGCCCTAAAAGAAGTGGTTGTTAAAAACTGGGAAATTGAGAGCTTGAAAAAAAATGAGTCTGAATTAAAACTAGTTCCAACAGAAATTGCAAATATATTAAACAAAAATACAAAGAATTTTACATTTTCACCCGATGAAACAATGGTTATGTATACCGCGTCAAACGCGGCTTCGCTTAAACCCAATTTAATTGCTGAACTACCTGGTAGTAGCACACAAAAAGAAGAGAGAGATATCAAAATAGGTAAAACCTATATTTACGATATCAAAGAGGATAAAAACTTTATGGTCAACGATAATGGCAGAAGTCTTTACTGGCTACCCACTTCAAGACATTTATTGCTTCCTGATGAGGGCAAAATTGTAGTTATGGATTACGACGGAACAAACAGACAAACAGTCTTTTCGGGCGATTACATTGCCCCACATGCATATCCATATGTTAATGCAAGTAAATTACTAATCCTTACAAACCTCGGCTCAGATACTACGCTTCCCAATTTATATTCATTGAGTATTAAGTGATGTGTCCCCATCATGAGTCGAACATGAATTTAAGGTTTAGGAAACCTCCGTTCTATCCATTGAACTATGGGGACATGGTAGAATATTAGTATTATACATCGTATTTCAAGGTGTAGTGAATCGGTATCACGCTGCTTTCGGGAAGCAGAGACACTGGGTCCAATTCCCAGCACCTTGACTAAATTAATATGTATAAATGTCCTTCTCCTTAAACCACAACTTTCTTTCAAACTCAGCTTCTTCTTCATTTCCAGAAGCATGAACTAAATTTCTAATGGTTCTACCCTCAGAATTTGCTTGATATGCAGATTCAAGTGAATAATCTCCCCTTATTGTCCCTGGAATCGCTTCAGCTGGATATGTATGTCCAATCATTTTTCGAACAAGAGCAATTGCCCCAGAACCCTCCAAAATCATTGCAAAAAGTGGACCGGAAGTCATAAATTCCATGTTCCAATTTCTGACTAATTTTCCAATTCCTATTGGATCAGTTGTACCTAATTTTTCTTTTGGATCCAAACCATATTTTTGATAATTTTCAAGAGTTCTTTCTCCAACAATTTTTGAATAAGCGTCGTCATCTTTATAATGTTTACCAACCAACGTTTTTTCAACCCAAACTAATTTAGCAGAAACAATTTTTAATCCAACCTTTTCAAATCTGGATATAATCTCTCCAACAATTCCCCTTTTTACTCCATCTGGTTTTATCAAAACTACTGTTCTTTGCATCATTATGTAATTTTACCAAACTTTTAACCATCTTGATACACAGAAAATATTTTTATCCCCTTTATCTCCTTATAGTTTTTAGGTATTTCTACTGTTAGTAAATTCAAATCATCGCAACCAAATACCTTTTGAGCTCTCAATAACGATTTTACTTCGCGATCAAATGTATCCTCATCAGAAATGTCATAACAAGCTTGGTACAATGATCTAACTTTTCCACCCTCTAGAATAACAAAGTCAACTTCCCTATCTCTTTCATCCTTCCAATAAAAAATGTTCTCATTCCCCGTTTTTAACTTTTGATAAACCATATTTTCAAAAAGTCTACCCATATTTTTTGAAAACTTAGTTGAAAGCGCGCTTATAAACCCAGTATCAACAAAATAATTTTTTCGAGGGTACATTAACTGATTAATTATTTTGTAATTAAAAATATTAAGTTCTTCCATAAAATACGAGGATTTAATATTATTTATATATTTATCAATTGTAGTTTTTCCTACAGCTAAGCCAAGACTTTTTAGAGAATTAAATAACTTTGATATGGTTATATAGTTACTATTAATAAGCAATGTCAATAAAGTTTTTAATACATTCTCATTTTTAATTTTATACCGATCAATTACTTCTCTTTGGACAACAGTCCGATAATATGACTGCAGTAATTCAAGCTTCTTTTCTTCGGGTGACAAAACCACAGCAGGTAAACCGCCGTAAATTAGGTACTCATTTAATAAAAATGGTAATCTAATTTTTTCTTGTCCTTTGAATCTCATAAATTCATCAAGGTTAAGTGGGACAATTTTTGTTTCTTCTGCTCTACCTCGTAGTTCGGTGGGTAATTCACTACTTCCCATTTTGGATGATGATCCTGTAATAACTAATTTTATATCTTCCGAGTCTAAAACACGGCGCACCCATTTTGACCAGTTTGGAATTAGTTGCAACTCATCTAAAAACAAGAATTTAGGCTTTTTACCAAACACAGCTTCTGCTTCAGGTATTAAATCGGTTAATAAGTTTGTATCAGGATTGATTATTCTTTCATCCTCAAAATTTAAATAAATTACCTCTTCTCGGCTGTATTTTGACAAAAGTTTATTAACAGCTTCCAAAACAATATAAGTTTTACCTACACGTCGAAACCCAGTTATGACAATCGCGTTATTAACTTTGTTATTTTCAGATAACTCAATGGAAAAGTCCCTTTTTGTCACATCCGGAAGTTTCCTGTCTTTCCATTCAAGTAGAAGTGTCCTGATTAAAGTATCCACAGGACAATATTAGTACCTTTTTGTCCTGCTGTCAATGTTTTCAAGACAAAATAGCCCCGAATTTTTTGACATCTTCATAAGGTCCAATTATGGCGAGGTTTAGACGTTCTGGAACAAATAATCTTTTAGCTTCAAAGTTGACTTCGTCCATAGTTACTTTATCGATCTTTTTAAAAACTTCTTCTGGAGTTAGTACTTCATCACTAAATAGCTCTTGGTCTCCAAAGAAACTTGAAACATCACTAGTATCTTCCAAGGCCAACGCGAGGTGTCCTTTTAAAAATTCTTTTGATTTTAATAGTTCTTCTTTTGTAATTTGTTGTTTGTTATTTGTAATTTCGTAATGTTCTCTTAACATTACGTCTACTGCCTCAACAGCACGTTTTGTATCCAGTCCTGCATATGTTCCTAAATATCCAATATCAGTGTACCTGTCCATAGACGTTCTAATTGAATATGCAAGGCCTCTTTTTTCCCTTACTTCTGTAAACATACGAGATGACATTCCCCCACCTAAAATTGTACTTAGTAAGGTCTGGGCATACTTATTTTTGTAGTTTTTGCCATCAGCAATAAAGCCTAGTATTACATGCGTCTGTTCTTTCTTTTTGTTATGTAACTTAATTTTTTGCTGTGTTTGATTATTTAAAAATTTGTGATTTGTTTGTAATTTGTTGTTTGTTGTTTGTAATTTACTAAAATATTGTTTTGCAAGTTTTTCTACAATATTTTGAGTCACTCCTCCCGCAACTGTAATTATCATATTTTCTGCGTGGTAAAAATTATTTCTATAACTTAAAAAGTCCTCTCGCTTCATCCCAGCAACAGTCTTTTCAGTTCCTGCAATATTCATACCCAAAGTCGAATTCTCATAAATTAAACCTTCAAATACTTCCCCAATATTCATCATTGGAGTATCCTCATACATTCTAATCTCTTCAATAATTGTTCCTTTTTCGCGTTCAATTTCTTTTTTGTCTAAAAGTGAATTTAAAGTCATGTCAGAAAGCAAATCAAAAGCTACTTCAATTTTGTCAGCCCTACATTTTATATAGTATTCTGTATATTCTTTTGAAGTACCTGCATTCTGTACCCCACCTATTTGATCAATTTCCTCTGCAATTTGTTTTGCAGTTGGACGATTAGTAGTTCCTTTAAAAAACATATGTTCTAAAAAGTGACTTATACCATTATTATTTTTATTCTCACTTCTTGATCCTGTTTTAATCCAAACGGATACCGTGACTGATTCTAAAGAGGGCATTGGAATTGTTATTACTCGAAGGCCATTACTTAATGTCTGTTTGTTAAAATTCATGTATGTAGTATATACTTTAATTATGTCAAAAATAATACAGAGTTTTGAAGCAAAGGAGCTTAAAAAAAGATCGTGGTCGGTGCGTTTAGCAGATGACTTAACTTCAACCTTTGGTAGCTTTTCATTTTTAACTTTTAATTTTCTCTTTTTTATCTTTTGGATTTTGATGAATACGGGGAAAATTACACCTCTTCCAATTCTTGATCCATTTCCTTTTCCTTTAATGACAACAATTGTGTCTTTGGAAGCAATTATTTTAACTTTAATTGTTTTAATGAGCCAAAACAGACAAAGCTTTATAAGTAATCTTCGTGAAGAAATAGATATGCAAGTAAATATTGCTTCGGAGCGAGAAATTACAAAAATACTTCAAATTTTAGTTAAAGTTGCATCAAAACAAGGCATAAAACTAGATGATACGGATCTTGATGAAATGTTAAAAGTAATTGAAGTTTCCTATTTGGAAAGAAAACTTGCAGAACAGCTGGAAAACGGGCGGGTTAACCCACTTCAAAAAGTTGTTAGAGAAGTAAGTGAGACTCTAACCCCAAAAAATTAATGATCAATCATCGATAATTGATATTTTGTAACTTCTTCAGTAATTGTTTTTTTGGCCAATTCCCATGAGAAGTCTTTATCAAATATTTTTATCCCTCTTGATATATCTTCATCTTCCGCATCTTCAAAAAATATTAAACCCTTAAGTATCATCAACTCCTCAAATGTTGGATACTTCTTTTTTACAAACCCAAGTAATTCATTCAATTTAAATTGCTTAAGTAAGTAATAAACATCTATAAAATCACGTCTTTTTCCTCTCATAGCAACAGCCAAAAACTTCATGGCAGAGGCATCTTCAATTGAAGCCATTTTTGTGTGTTTTAATACAACAAATTTTGATATTAATTCATAAGGATAATGGAAAAGTGAAAAATTAATTTCATCAATTGTTAAAATCAAAGTTCCACGAGCAATGTTTTCAACTGTCATGTTATTAAACCTCTTTTGAAATTCTGAAATTAAAATATCCTGTTTAAAATCTACTTTTGAATAAAAATCAAAGTCAAGTGAGGTTCTGTGTCCCATTTGAAGCGCCAAAGCAGTACCACCTGCTAAATAAACCTGATCATCAAGAAAATCAAGTTTTTCCAATACTTTTATTTGCTTTTTATTAAGAATATCTAAGTAAAGCATTTTGTTTTGAAAAATTTGGTTTATAAATATCAAATATTTTTTGCCAATAATTCAAGGATGTTGGAAGCCATGAACCACGAATTGGATTAAGTAATACTTTTTTTATCTCACTGACACTATAATTGTTGAAAATCCAACTAACGGATTCAGTGCTACCACTATTTAAGACTTCAGAAATAACTTCTTTTTTGACACCTTCACTACGACCATCCAATTTATCCAAATCATATGAAGCTAAATAAGGCTGAAGAAATTTTGGAAGTTTCATTTAATTATTATACCAAAACCCTGCATACTTGACAAACCCCTCCTATAGTATTAATATATGGCTTCAAGCTCGTTCACAACACACAAGCAAGTCATTTTTGAAGAAAGGAGAGCACAAAATGGGAACTCCAGGTAGCGCACATGTTGTTTCTCAAGAAGAAAAGGATACCCTCGTAGCAGCGATTGAAGCATTGATCGATGATGATGCTGCTGATGCAGACGAGATCCTTGATGCGATCACCACGATCGATGACGCCTTCAATGATGAATGATGAATAAATAAAACTGCAAAATACCATAGTCCTCGGGCTAACACAGACGAGGACCACTGGAGTTCTTTCAAAAAAATAAAATAAAATAAAGACTTGCTTGTGTGTATATAACCTCATCCTCTCGGGAGATTCGATTCCCAGTAGTTTTAGATTAAAAATACTTCTTCTTCATCTGTTAACTTAGGCTTTATTTGATTTTTGATCGATACTGATTGTTGTGCAGATCTCGTACAACAATATGGCAATAGTTGTACACAAATTTGTCAAGTGCTACATCTTCGCTGGAGATTCTATTCCTAAAAGTTTAAGTCCATTTTTTAGAACCTGACCTGTTGATTTTGTAAGTAGTAATTTATAATCTTCATTTTCTCCCCCAATAATTTTTTCTGCATTGTAAAAAGTATTAAATTTTGAAGCTAATTCATAGAGGTAATTACAAAGTATATTAGGTGAGTAAGTTTTGGCTGCAGTAATGCTTATCTCTTGAAATTGGGATAATTTACGAAGCACTGAAAGTTCTTCATTTTGAAATTTGAATTTAGAAATTTGAAGTTTGTTTAGAATTTGGAGTTTAGAATTTAGAGTTTTTGCGAGAACCGAATTGATTCGAGCGATAGTGTATTGGATATATGGCCCACTATTTCCTTCTCTTGCAACACTTTCATTTATATCAAAGGCGATATTTTGTAATGGATTATTTTTTAATAATGAATATTTAATGGCGCCTATTGCTACTTTTTGAGCAATCTCAGAATCAGGATTTTGTTCTTTTGATAATTCCTTTATCTTTTCTATAACATCAATCGCCCCTAAAATTTCTCCCGTTCTTGAACTCATTTTGCCTGTTTTTAAATTAATCATTCCAAAACCAATATGTAATAATTTGTCAAAATATTTTTTATCTAAAGTTTCTAGAGCCTTAAAAATAACGTCAAAATAACCATTTTGTTCATTAGCTGTTGTAATAATTAGAAGATCCATTGGCCACTCTTGCATCTTAAGTTCCTGCAGATACATGTCTTTAGCTTCATATGTCGGTGTTCCATATTTTGTCACAAAAACTCTATCATGAAGCCCATATTTACTCCCTTCAAAAATCAGAGCCCCCTCACTTCTCTTGAATACTTTACCTTCATTTTTTTCTACAATCTCTTGACCTTTTTGATAAACTTCGGATTCATAATAATATCTATCGTAATTTATATATAGTTCTTCCTCGAATTTTTTATAATAATCAATACTCCATTGTCTTGTTTCTCTCCATAATTTATTAAGCTTTGATTTTGAATCGTATATTTCTTTATTTATTATTTTTATTTCTTCTGCTATTTTTTCATCCTCAAAAGCCTTACTACCGTCTTGATACAGTTTTTGTAATAGTTCGACTTTACAATCTAAAGTTTTGGGCACAATTGGATTTTGTTTTTGAAACGCCCATAAACATTTTGCTACGTGAAGACCTATATCTCCTTGATAACATGCCTTTCTAACATTAGCTCCAGCAAAAGCTAAAATTCTAGATGTTGCCTCACCGTATGTATAGGAAAACAAATGTCCTAAATGTGGGAGTTTATGTGTGTTTGCATCTCCATATTCAAACATTATCTTTTTATCTTTCAATAAATCAGATTTTCCATAATCTTCTTTTTGACTATCAATCTGTATCAAATTATCTACTAATATATCTTTTTTGAGCCAAAAATTTATAAATCCTCCTCCAGCAACTTCAATTTTTTCAAATATATCACTCTTAATTTTTGAAATAATTTCTGTGGCAAATTCTCTTGGATTTCTTTTGATTTCGTAATTTAATAAGAAAGAACCTTGACTTTTTGCTTCGAATTTGTTATAAAATACATAGGTATCCTGAAGTGTGGAAAATCTGCTTCCACCACTCTGATTTATTTCAGGGGCCAGGATCGAGGAAACGGCAGTCCTCGCAGGTTTACCTATTTTTTTATGCTTCACACAATTAGCTTCTCTAGCTTTTAAATACCGATCTTTAACCATAAAAGTACTAACAATAAAACCCCTATCTTTTTCTACATCTATTTCGACTACAATAGAAAACTTTTTAGACAAATGCCCCACTAAAAGAAATCTATTTTTAAATTTTTTAAGTTTAATGTAATGCTCTGGATTTCTTAAAAAGTAAGGAAAAGATCTAAAATATTCAATTGTTATCTCAGGATGTCCTTCAAATCTATCTCTGAAACCTCTTATTTTGGCAAATGTCGAACCTCTAAGGTATGTCATTTGGCCACTATTCAACTTACCAATGGGTAATGAATAGTCATAATATTTTGAAAAGTTATTTTTCTTAATATTTTTCCAAAACCACTCAATATTTTCCAAGAAATTACCCTTTTCATTTGCCATTTGCATAGCAATATTGGAACTATAATCACCAAACTTTTCATTCGCAGAAAATTCCACTTCTGAATTTTTAATGCCAGTTGCGCTTTCTAAAGCTTTAATTATTTGATCAATTATCATGTTTCAATAAACAATATTGTATCAGAATATTTTACTTAAGGAGCTACAGGAGATTCAACTGGAGCAACTGTTTGAAAGTTATTGTCTGCCTTTGGTTGTTGTGGTTGCTGATTTATATTAACTGCACCTACTTCTACTATTTTATTTTCACTTGGTCTATAAAGAATAGCTTTTTTAGCCTTGGTATAAATTAAGACCTTATCATTATTCATAGCATTTTTGAAAAATGTCTGCTCTTTTAATTTCTCTACATCAGTTATCGTTGCAACTGTTGGCTTCTCATCACTTGGTAATGCTAATAATTTACCTACTTCTGCAATTAACACATCAACTTCAGCCTGAGCCTGTGCTTGACCTTTTGATAAACCTAAACTTTCTGGATATTTAGTAATTGCGAATGCAGTAGTCCCTGCTCCAAGCACAAAAACAATCAAAACACTAAAAATAAGTTTAACTACATCCATAAATTTACTCTTTGGCTTGACTGCCACCTGATCTTGCATGTTCTATTTATAACACACATAAAATAACTGCCGCAAGTAGTAAAATTAATCTGTTAGAATTAATTAATGATACTTGTTTATCTTGTTTGCATTATAGCAACTTTACTTTGGTTAATTGCCTATTGGCCAGATTTTATGCTATTTTCTGATGCCTACACGATATTACTTTCACTCGGGCAACTATCAGGACTGATTGGAATTTGTCTTTTTGCAATTAATCTGATTCTTTCTGCACGCTTAAAATTTTTAGAAAATATTTTTTTAGGCCTTAATCAAATTTATAAAAAACATCACTTAATTGGTGGTGTTGCCTTTATTTTAATGATGATTCACCCATTATTTTTATTATTTTCGAGGCTAACTGTATCAATTGAATATGCCAAAGACTTAATTATTCCGGGAACTGATTTTAATATGGATTTAGGGATCATTTCGCTTCTTCTTATTATGACTTTACTTATTATCACTTTTTACACCAAACTACCCTATCAAATTTGGAAACTAACCCATAAGTTTACTGGGGCAGTTTTTATAATTGCAGCATTTCATAGTTTTCTAATACCTTCAACAATTTCTCAAAATAAATTATTTTATGTTTACATGTTAATAATAGTATCAATTGCTATCACAAGCTATCTTTATAGAACAATATTTTTTAGATATTTAGTCAAAAAGTATAAATACAAAGTAACAAAGGTTAAAAAATTAACCAATAAAGTCGTTGAAATTACAATCACTCCAAGTTCAAATCAAAAAATTGAATATTTTGCAGGACAGTTTATATTTCTCTGCTTTAAATCAAATAATGTAAGTTTGGAATATCATCCCTTTTCAATTGCCAGTGCAGATACTGATGAGATTATCATTATTTCAAAAGTTGAGGGTGATTATACAGAAAAACTTATGAACTTGGAGGAAAATTCAGAAGTCTTGGTTGAAGGTGCATTTGGTAGATTTTCATATCACTTTTACCCTAACCCTAGGCAGATTTGGATTGCAGGTGGAATTGGTATTACTCCATTTATTGGTATGATTAAGGGTTTGAAAAATAATAGTCAATATAATATTGACTTGTATTACTGTATCAAAGATGAAACTGAAAAAATTGGGGTTCCAGCACCAAAAGTTAATTTAAAATTATTTTTAAGTAAAACAATGGGGCATATCACTGGAGATTATATAAAGAAAAATTCAAAAGATTTTGAAATAGCTGACTTTTTTGTTTGTGGCCCCCCACCTTTAATGAAATCAATTAGAGAACAGCTAGTTAAACTAGGTATTAAAAATAGTAAAATACATTCAGAAGAGTTTTCATTTGACTAATATGAAATTAAATTTAAAAACATCAGTTGCCATAACTTTAATAATATTTTGGATTATAATCACAATTATTTTAATTAAAATTTATGTACTCAAAAACAATTAAAAAACTGGTTAAAAAATATACAGTTCATTTAATCATTATATTTTTCTTGGCTAATACTTCTATTGCTCTTTTAATTTTTTCAAAAGCTGCAAGTAACCAGTGTATGACACAAACAGAAATTGATTCTGACTCAAGATGCCTGTATGTCTATCAAAATTATGTCTACGAAAAAGGAACAAGGAGTAAACCTCACAAAGGTCATGCCTGTGGTATGAATGTTGACAGTATTATGCCAAATTTACATTTTGTTGGTAGTGTTTTAACAAAATTTAACAACACAAAAATTGCACCATTTTGCACTGGAACAAACCCAACAACTACTCCAACGGCCACCGCAACTGCAACAACTACAGCGACACAACAACCAACTGAGCAACCTACACAGACCCCGATTCAATCGGGGCAGAACCCAACACAACAACCTACAGCTAACCCAACTCAAACCCCGACTCAGTCGGGGCAAGCTGCAACCCCAACAGCCACCACTACATCAACCCCGACTCAATCGGGGCAAACACCAACCCCAACACAAACATCAGTATCATATTCAGGAAATACATTTGGAGAAATTTTAGGTAAGCCAAAAGTTGAAAAAGTAACTCCAAGCCCAATTGCAACTGAAACAGAATCAAAATTAGATTTAACTAAAATCTCAAAACCAATAACTTACATCAGCCTCCTAGGCTTCATCGGAAGCATAATATTGGTAATTTTGTTTTAAAACTTGACTTTCCAGCTATTATAGGATATAGTTTTGGCTAGATTTGATCATTCAAATCTGTTTTAAGACCGTGCGGTCTTAACAATTGAATTGTTCTTTAAAAGGAGATAAAATGAGAACTCTGATGCTCTTGATACTAGCATCTATAGTATTATTTGTTCCACACTTGAGCCCAAGTGAAACCCTACAGCCAACAAGTGCCGCAATAGAAAACGGTATGTTTTTTGGACTGATAGTAATGTTCATTGGCCTCGTCGCGGCATTGTTGGGATTGTTTCTCGAAGAATTACAATCCTTGGCGACAAGTTTTGGAGGAGCCATAATCTACATTGTAGGTCTAGGAATCTATGTTTTTTATGCCTTTCCAATCTAGTTTCAGGACCGTATGGGTTTATTTTTTATTTAACCTGTACGGTCTTGGTTTGTTTATATAGCCCCATAGTATTGACTTTGAGTCCCCTTTTTGTTACAATCCAGCTTCAGTAAAAATTCCATCTGTGGCTATTTAATGTTATTTGCAACCGGCCAACAGATGTTTTTATTAGCTCGTTGAAAATTAAGCGAAAGAAAGAAAAAATTTCAAAAATTGAAGAGGTGTGAATTGAAAAATAAATTTGGAGCAACGATCATCGTTTTATTTTTTGTCATCGTTTTTGTTGTCGCCATATGCCTCCCGTGGGCTGGTATATGGATTCAAAATAATTGATCTTCCAAGGAGAAAGAAATGAAAAAAGTTGCTTTTTTTGGGTTGTTGGTTGTCCTCATGTTGATTTGTGTTGCAATATTACCTTCACCAATTTCAGAGGGGAATATGTTAGCAGAAACCTGGGTCTCGCACAGATACTTCATTCCAGTAGCGATTCGGCAGTGGGATTTTCAAAATGGGTATGTAATTTCATGCTGGGTACCACCTTTACAAGAAATCAAGGTGAATTACACCCTGTGTTCGGAATATATTGCAAGACAAGCAAAAACATTATTTTGTGAAGGATACATCCTTCAGTCTTGTCAATAATAGTTCGTGCCAACATCATATTTTTTTCAATTTTTCAAAGGAGAAACAGAAATGAAAAAGATTTACTTTGCTATGGCACTTTTGATTGTTGTTATGATGATCACCTCTTGCGGCGCACCTGCCACACCGGCCACCATTACCGCAGGGTCAACACCGCTTCCACAGGGTGATGTGCGTCTGATGGTTTCAATTTTCAACTACGATGAAACCGATCTCGACAACGAATATGAGATTCAGTTGACTGCCTATGCCAACAACACCCTGCCTGGTGACCAGATTGTCATTAATCTTATCAACGGCTGTGGCAAAATCGAACTTGGCGCAAATGAATCCTCAACGCAAAAGATGAAACTCTCTTGCTTACTGGACCCACCGATGGATCCCAACAGAGAATTTGTCTCAGCAGAATACGCTGGCAAAAATTTCAATTTATTGCGCGCGGACAGCGGGCTTAACAACCAGCTCATGTACCATTTCATCCCGTAATTTCAAAGCAGGCAAAACTGCAATTTTGTGGGTTTGCCTGCTAATTTCTTTCGCTTAGATGTTCTACCCCAACCCTGACTAGTGTCAAAACGAATCAGGGTTGTTTTTTTGTCTCAGAAGTCTAAAGGTGTCATTGCGAACTTTAGTGAAGCAATCTAGTTTTTAGATTGCCACGTCGCATACGCTCCTCGCAATGACACAAACTTACTGTTTGAATGAACTACGAAACTTGTGTAACAATATTTTTTTGAGTTCAGGGAGTATTGTTCTTTGAGATAATGGCAAAAATTTATTAAGATCGCGAACTAAATCATTATCATCAAATTCATTAATTTTATCTATATAAATCTTCACATCTATTTTATTATTAATAGCCTCGCCTGATGTAAATAAATACCAAATATCAAAAATGTCTCTTCCCTTAAAACGAGTTTTTAAACATTCAAGCTTTTCCGCTAATATTTCCCTCTTATTTAAATGATAAATCGTTGGAAAAATTAAAACAGGAAATCTGGTTGTCAAAACACTTTTATCAATATTTATAATATCTTTAACGATGTGGAAGTCCAATCTTAAGTTCAAGGGAAAATTAAGGCTATCTGATTGATATTTAATATTGTACCTAATTCCCTCTTTACCTTTGTAAATTTGACTAAAAATAAATTCAGGTACTTCAACAATAATTTTCTGTTTTAATTTAGTGACAAACTCTTCAATCTCAGAAAATGAGAGTGTAGTTGAAAAATCTAAATCTTCAGAAAAACGTGGAGAGCCATAAATCAGTCGCAAAGCAGTTCCACCTTTAAAAACAATCGTGCCAGCCTCCTTTTCCTGATAAATATAACTTATGACTAAAAGTTGTAGATATTCTCTTAAAATTGTAAACTCATCAATTCTTTTCAATCACAAGTTTCGCACCTTGTGTCATTGCGAGCGTAGCGTGGCAATCTTAAGTAGATTGCTTCGTCGCTAAATGTTCCTCGCAACGACAAAACGCTTTTCTTAAACATACTTAAAGTCCATTTTGTTACATCGCAAGTCATAATCAAGTATCATTTTGTGACAAAAGGTTATAATATATTTATTCCACAAATATCTAGTTGAAAATCACGTAAATTTAATAAATAATATCTTTTATGGAAAATAGTAAAGTTACCCCCCCAGGCCAACAGAGGATGAAGCTTTAGATAATGTCATTCCTACACAACCTTTATTACATCCCAATCAAGCGGAGGCTCTGGAAAGAACAATTCTTGATGGCACGAACGAAGATGAGGTTGCACATACAATGGGAGTAACTAAAAGACTCCTACGAAGAATAATCCAAACAGGATTAGACAGATTAAAACAATTTTCAGGAAAGCCATAACAATCTATTTAGACCAAAATTTATTTCCATCTGTTTTTATAACCACATCCTCTACTTCATCAGTTCTTAAAATCTTTACATTATACTTTTTTAATAGATCCAAAACTTCTTTGTGTGGATGGCCATATCTATTATTTTTACCTGCACTTATAACCCCGATAATCGGTCGGGGCAGGCTGCCTGATACTGCTTGGTGAATTAATTTCTCTGATAAACCGTTCTTTGAACCATGATGATTCACTTTGAGATAGTTTACCTCGCCCATTTCTGGGCGGGTTGCAATTAAATCGCTAACTTCTGTCTCCGCATCTCCAGTAAATAAAGCCTTAAACCGATCGTAAATTAAGAGTATTACAATACTTTGATCATTATCTCCATCTGTTTGATTATTGATTATTGGATATTGATTATTGTTCTTTGGATTGAGTATATCTAAATATATCATTCCTACCCTAATAACCATACCCCTTGCTGCTGATTGGACCTTGATACCCTTACCCCCCACTAGGCTTTCTAGCACTTTATACTCTTGACTGCTAGAAATGCTTCCATTGCCAAAGTAGTGAACTACTTTATAACTTTTAAAGACATCTATTAAGCCTCCATAGTGATCAATATCTGGGTGTGTCAAAAAAACAACCTCAACTGTTCTGTCCCAAAAAGGCATGTGTTTTCCTAAACAATCTAAAACTTTCTGATTAGGTCCCCCATCTATTAATATTTGAGTTGTGTTTTTTTGAAGTAGAATTGCATCTCCTTGCCCAACATCACAAGCTATTATATGCAACTTATTATCAATTGAAAAAGCAGATAGCCAAACGCTAAATAAAATTAGAATTAAAAAATAGAAATAATTTTTGTGAAATACCATAATAATGGAAATAGTATAAATAACATCAATCTACCTACTAGTGGTACAATTAAACCAACTATACCACCCAATGCTCCTATTACCATAATATATGGAATTGTCCATAAAACTAGCGCGTTTATTATTGGCGAAAGAATATTAAACTGACCAAATGTAATAAATATAATAGGTGCCACTCCAATCTGGGCTGCAAGTGAAGTTGATAATCCCTCACGTAATAGGTTTGGAATTACCTTTAGGTAGTTATCAATTCTTTTTTGAAAAATTAAAATACTTGTTGTAGCCACGAAAGATAATATAAAGCCTAAATCTGAAATCCAAACAGGCTTAATTAAAAGCATCAAAATCCCAGAATATATTAAAATTCTCCAAGTATTTGCTACTTTTCCTCCACTTTGGCCTAACAATAATATACTTCCCATGATTCCTGCTCTGACAATTGGTGCATCAAACCCAGAAATAGTTACGTATCCCAATATACCAACTAATGTAATCCAAATTGCAGTCCTTCTTTTCAAAAAGTTGGTTAATATACCAATTAAAAATCCGATCGTCATAGTTACATTTGTGCCTGATGCAACAACTACATGAGCAGTCCCTGTCTGTTTTAGCTTCTCCCAAAAGCTCTCTGGCATATTTTTGGAACCTATTACTATTCCTGAAACTAAACTTGAATACGGCTCAGGAAGGCTTTGTTTGTAAAAATCTATAATCTTAGATCTTAAATCGTAGATCTTAAATCTTGAATCTTGTATTTCGATAAGTTCTGGATTTACTAATCTATCACCTATAACCTGTCCCCTAATCTCTATTTTGTCACCATATACTATCTCAGGATATTTTGGCAAATAAACTTTTAAACCCTGAATTTTTAAATATTGTTTGGTGTCATATATTATTGGCTCACTGTAAACTTTAGAGGTAATTTTTACAAAATTTCCATTTTTATAAACAGGTCGACTAGAATAAAATCTTAATAAAATTAGTAAAATTAAAAAAATAAAACTAATAGACTGAAATTTCATTTTGTATTTTTTGGAAGGTTTTTTGAGGAATTATTTGTCTTTTTACTAGTTCTTCTGTGTTTGAGTAAATTCTTCCTTCAACGATCTTTTGGGCGTAAACGGGGCCAATTCCGACTAGTTTTTCCAATTCTGACTGACTTGCTGTATTAATATTTACTAAATTTGAAAGATTTTGATTACTAACCCCTAAAACCTCCTGATCTAGTTTGATACTACCTGTATTTTTAGCACTCACTTCTCCCAAGTGATATATGTACAACTTTTGACCATCTATCAGTTTTGCTGCCCTATTAATGTTTTTCTCTACCCAAAGCCTGTCAGCGTCACTTGATATTCCGCCAGCGGAAATTAATAGGTCATCAATTCTTGACCCATTTTTTAATTTGTAAACACCCGGTTTTTCTACAGCACCTGAAATTTCGACGACTATATTGCCCTGCTCGTCCTGAGGACTCTCAGGACCTGCGTTAGTGCTATTTAAGACCTCAACTGTATCACCCGAGGAAAATATATCTATTTTGTAACTAAGCACGCCTAAACCTATTAGAATGAGTCCAAGAAGGGAAAATATAATTAGTTTAGAATTCCTATTTAAAAACTCTTCCACAAATAAATAATACCACTTAATTATAAAGTTTAGAAATTGTTTCTGTGACTGAAATATTGAATTGTAGACCCCATTGTTGCCTTCGAAGTGATTGAATATATTTTTTTTCACCTGCGGACAGATTGCCACTATGACTACTTTTAAATTTTGAAATTAATTCATTTATTGTAACCAAACTAGACTTTCTATCATCTAATTTATTTTCTCGATTTATGTGCGCCTGTGGCTTTCTGTCTAGCATGATTAATTGATTATATCGCAAAATTTATTAATTTTCCAGGCACAAAAATTTCTTTTTTAATCTCTTTTCCATCAAGCCATGTTTTTATCTTTTCATCCGCCTTTGCAAGTGACAAGACTTCATCTTTAGTGTTCTGTGAACTGTGAACGGTGAACTGTGAACGAAGTTTTCCATTTACTTGAACAACATAAATAACTGTATCTGAAACCAAATATTTAGGATCAAATTCAGGCCATTTTGATAAATGAATTGATGTTTTATTACCTAATACTTCGTGCCAAACCTCCTCCATCATGTGAGGTGCAAACGGGGCGAGCAATCGCGCCAAGATATTAAGTGATTCGATATTAAGTGATTTCTGAGCAATTAAAGCATTTACAAGCTCCATAATACTTGATATTGCTGTATTGAACTTGTAATTTTCAATATCCTCCCCAACTTTCTTGATAGTTTTGTTCATTTTGGAAACAACTTCATTGTTTAATGGTTGATGGTTAATGGTTAATGACTGATTAAATAACCGCCAGACACGCCCAAGAAATCTATAAGCGCCTTCAACACCTTCAACACTCCAAGGCTTTGTAACATCAAAAGGACCCATGAACATTTCATAAACCCTTAAAGTATCTGCTCCAAATTTAGGAATAATATCATCAGGTGTAACTACATTTCCCCACCTTTTACTCATCTTTCTTGAATCAGGACCCAAAATCCAGCCTGGAGCACGAAGTTTTAAGAACGGTTCATCTCCCACTTTTTTATCTATATAGCCTAAATCAAATAACACTTTCCAGAAAAATCTAGCAAATAGTAAATGTTGAACTACGTGTCCTCCACCAACATAGTCATCAACTGGGATTATTTTGTCTTTTGATGCAAATTGTTTATCATTTTTTGGATCACAAAACCTTAAGAAGTACCACGAAGAATCGACATAGGTATCCATTGTGTCAACTTCGCGTCTCGCTGGCTTTCCACAACTAGGGCAAAACACATCTTTCTGGAAACTAGTAGATCTTGCGATCGGTGATTCTCCATGAGGCAAGAAATCAACATCAGTTGGTAAAAGAACAGGCAAATCTTTTTCAGGTACTGGATTCCATCCGCATTTATCACAGTAAATCATGGGAATTGGGCACCCCCAATAACGTTGCCTACTAATTAACCAATCATGAATATGATAATTAACTTTTTTCTCGCCTAAAATTTTATCAACAAATTCTCTTTTAACAATGTCAATCTTATTCTTTTCGGCAAATTCTGCATCACGCTCATCATAAGCAGGTACCCCCATAATTGCACCAGTAGCATAGTCAGGAAGTACGTAATCTGCCTTCCAAACAGGAATTTTTTCATTATTATATGGATTTGTAACATACTTACCGGTAAATTTATTTTTGTCTGAAGCTATGGCCAAAAATGTTACGCTATCAATAGTTTCTGGACGTGTAGTAAATACCTCCACATCATCAAATTTAATTATTCTTCCTTCTTTTCTCCCTATCCAATTTTTCTGTTGGGTTTTGACTTCTTCTAGCCAGTCGATTCCGGCTAAACCGTCTATTAATCTATCTGCATAATCTGTAATTTTAAAAAACCATTGATCAAGATCTTTTTTAATTACAGGTGTATCACACCTCTCACATTTACCATCTTCTACTTGTTCGTTGGCAAGCACTGTTTCATCTTTTGGACACCAATTAACGGGTGATTTCTTTTTATAAGCCAAGCCTTTCTCAAAAAGCTTAATAAATAACCACTGTGTCCATTTATAAAATTCAGGGCTACTCGTATCTATTTCTTTCTCCCAGTCACAAGAAAGTCCTGAAGCTATTAATTGTTTTTTAAAGATTTTAATATTTTTATGAGTCTCACTATCAGGGTGTTTACCTGTTTTAATCGCAAAGTTTTCTGCAGGCAGACCAAATGCATCCCAACCCATTGGGTGTAGTATGTCAAAGCCCTTCATTCTTAAATACCTACTTAATATGTCTGTCCCTACATATCCTTCTAAGTGTCCTACATGCATTGAAGCTCCAGAAGGATAAGGGAACATATCTAGAATATATCTTTTTGTACCAGCCTTTTCAGAGGTTTTGTATATTCCCTCCTGCGCCCATTTTTCCTGCCACTTTTTTTCTACTTTTTTGTGATCATAAAAATTCATATTTGTGTTTATAAATAATCATAAAAGTTATTATATCACTAGTTTATTCTGTGTACACACCACATTTTTGGGATAAAAAGAAAATATATATTCCTATCACTCAATTAAACTCTCTGCTAAAAAGTTGCCTATAATTTATAATTTAAACCTAATAAAAACTAATCAAACAACTCCCATTGACTTGTTATACTGATCCAATCGTTAACTTTCTTATCAACTTTTCACGAAATTAATTACCTCAAGATAAAAACTTTACTCATAATTACCGTATCGATTTGAGGTAATTATTTTTGGTAATCTATACCCCTTTATTTATAGCTATAAACCTACTTTATGCGCTTTGCGGTAATTATTTAGATTCAATACAACTGCGGTAATTATACTATTTACATAATGAAAACATTCTCTGCAACAACATTAGGCTCAGGCAGAGATATTGTCAATTCCTAAATAAATTTCTAAGAGATTTTGACGATTTTTAAGTAAGGCTTTTTGAATTATCATTTCTTTTTCAATTCCTTTTGAGTCTACAATTTTTATTGACTTATATATTATGGAGATAAAATTTGCATGAAGTGCCAAGATATCAAATTTTCCTTTGTCATTATATGACGTTAAGGATCTTACATCTCCCTCAAATAATATGCCATCTTTAGCAACTATTTTTAAATGAAAAAGGTTATCCATACTACAGTATTTCTGAAAGAGTACCTATAAACCTGAATTTGTCTTCAGGAATATTATCAACCTTTCCTTCAATTATTTGAGAAAGATCACTAACTGCATCTTTAACAGCAACATAGGATCCCTTCTTTTCCTTTTGACTACTTGCAACAAAAAAACTTTGAGTCATATAGTTTTTAATTTTTTTGGCTCTTTTATATATTACTTGGTCATCAAAAGAAAGTTCACTTTCACCAACAAGTGAAACTATTCTTTCCAAAGATTCAGCCTGTTTAAGTATTGCTTTTGCCTTTATAACTGCATCAAAGTGATTCTTACCGACTAATTCAAGAGTCAAATTTACAGAGGTTGAATTAATAATGTCCACCGCAGGCAATAGCCCTTCTTGGTATAAATTTCTTGAAAGAACAATTACTGATTCTAAGTATGGAAAAATTGATTGTACTCCGCGATCTAAAATGTCATCTGCTGGAACGTATATAGCTTCAATTGTACTTACTTTTGCATCTTTGGTTGAATATAATCTCTCATGGAATTTAGCCATTTCGCTCTCTAAAGTGGCTTGATACCCATCTTCCGAAGGGAGCATTCCAGTTAAAACAGAGAGTTCATTTCCAGCCTGAGCGTACCTAAAAACATTATCCATAAAAAACAATACATTCTTCTTGCTACTGTCTCTAAAATATTCTGTCAATGTTAAAGCAGAATTAACTGATAAAAATCTAATAACCGGATTTTCTGCCATCTGACCGTAAATAAGTGCGATATTTGAAATAATATCAGTCTTTTTTAGAGTTTCAAAAAGCTCCAGACCCTCTCTTGATCTTTCTCCAATTCCTGCAAATATTGAATTTGTATTGGATTTTTTATTTTTAATAACATCATCACGACCAATAATATTATGAAGAATTTCCGTTAATAAAATTGTTTTTCCAACTCCTGCTCCACCAAATAAACCTGCTTTCCCACCCTCGGACATAGGAGAAAAAACATCGATTACTTTGATTCCAGTTTCAAGTATTTTCTGTTCAATTGAAATAGCATTAGTTGCAGCCTGTGAATAACGAATAATTGGCATGTATTTGTCTGACTTAATAGTAGCTCCACCATCTGCAGCATGTCCAAATACATCAACTACTCGACCTAGAAGGGAATCACCGACTGGAAAATTAATTGGAGACCCACTTCCTATTACTTTATCTCCTCTTTTTAAAATTGAACTGTCAAAAAGAGATAAACAGTAAAATGAATTATCACCACTTGAAGCATATACCACAAATTTAATTTCTGGATTATTCTTCAAATACAATAGTTCTGAGATCATTGGTTTTTGTTTTCCAAAGACAATCTCAACAACCTGTCCTTTAACTGATTTGATTTCTCCTTGTACTTCTTCTTTCATATTATTAATGATATACCAAAGACTGCAATAAACTTAACTGTTTTTTGTTCATTTCTCTATGCCTAATTTTAAGATAATCAAAATTAATTTCTTTAATCCTATTTTTGATACTTAGACTTGCCCTATCCATTGCCATAATTCTTCCTGATAATTTTGACAACTGATTTTCTTTAATTGTCTGATCAAAAAAAGATCCAAAAACTTCCTTTTCAAAAAACATTAGTATTTCTTCAACACTTGGCTCAAAAATAAATTCTTCTTTAGATTTTTCAGCCTTCTGTATAAGTGTTGTTCCTGCAGTTAAGTTAGACATTAATGGTCTTTGATTTATAACAGTGTCATAGGCGCTGTAGTAAACTCTAACCTCATCATATTGCACAAGATGGTTAATGATAGCCAACAACTTATTTTTATCAGATCCATAGTCAGGTAATTCAAAAAAAGTAAAAGGTCTTTTAGGGAAATTCTCTGAAAATATTTTTTTACCAATTTTACCTATTATTGTTACTTCAGCATCACTTGTTTTAAGTTCATTTACAAATTTATTGAACGTTTTTGTTACTACATCTCCGTAAAAACCAGTGTTGGCTGAGATTAATACAAAAACCATTTTTCCATTGTGAGATAAAAAAGTTATTCTATTTTTTTTCAAAAACTTTTTATTTAAACTAATTTTAGTAGTTTTTCTTAAAAATGAAGCTAATGCCTCGTAAAAGATCTGGGTAATTGAAAAAATATAATCGCGATTTTTAAGAACTGATTCACGTATCTTCATCATTCTGATTGAGGCAATTTCTCCATAAATATCAGAAAGGTTTTTAAAATTATTGACTGTCTCTATTTCATTTTTGATCCATTTAAGTTGTGACATCTTTTAGTTCTTAGTTTTTAGTTATTATGTTTGTGTTTTCCTTAATACTGCGTATCAAAATATCAAAAGTACTTGAGTCTGAAATTAACTTATCAACACTTTTTTTGTACTCTAAATTATTTTGATATTTATCAAAAATAGTCTCAAAATCAACATTGTCAACCAAATTGGCCCAGATAGCTCCAACCACAAGTATATTAATATTAATCGGAACCAGTTTATAATCAGATTGATTTAAAAAGTTATCAAGTTTATTTCCAATATCCAAAACATCTTTAACAATTTCTCCTGCCTCTGCACCAAAATGTTTGTACTGCTTCATCTTTTCGTATGAAACAATAAAATTTGATAAAACTCGGCTGATATCACGCATTAGAGGTGATTGAGTTTGATGTCCAACTCTTGTGACTGAAAGTAAAGGATTAACTGAAGGCCTTTTACCTTGATTGTAAAGATCTGCATCAAAATATAAATGGCCATCAGTCATAGCCATTAAATTAGTTTGAATATAGCCTGACAAATCTCCGGCAACTGACTCAGCCACAGGCAGACAAGTAATTGAACCCTTGTCAAAATTTCCAGCTCGTTCAATTATTTTTGCTTGAACATAAAATATATCTCCGGGGTATGAATCTTTACCTGGAAATCTCCTAGATAGTAACGATATTTCCCTGTAATACCTTGCGTGAGATGTCATATCATCCAGAATCAACAAAACGTCAAAGCCAGAATTAGCGAAATATTCAGATACTGTACAAGCTGTGTAAGGAGTTAAAAATATAAGTCCAGGTGGGTCTTCTGCATTTGATGCAACAACAACAGATTGAGCTAAAATTCCGCTATCTTTAAAAAATTGGGCTCGTTTTAATATATCTGCCTGCCTCTGACCTATTATTGAATAAACGACTATACCGCCGCTTTTGGCATGGGCTGTGGCTGCTTGAAGTAAAAACTCAGTCTTTCCAGTCTTCCTATCCCCTATAATTAGCTCTCTTTGTCCTTTTCCAAGTGGAACAATTAAATCAACCAGAGAAACACCGGTTTCAAAAAATTTATCAACAGGTTTTCTGCCTAATATACCTAGCGGTTTTTTGTCAATTTCAAAAGTAATATTTGAATCTTTATTTGACTTAACAATTGCGTCCTCTATGTCTTCTCCGAGTGGGCCTATTGTTTTACCCAAAACATCATTACTTAAATTAATTTTTAAGGATTTACCCGTCCTTACCAACATATCACCAACAGCAATCTGAGTGGATTTTAAAATTAAGATCTCGACTTTTCCAGGAAATAATGAAAAAACCTGACCTATACCACCATTTTTGAAAATTACTATCTCATTTACATGAGCTCCAGGCAGGCCGTCAACAACAATTATTGAATGAAAAAGTCCTGTAACATAACCAATTTCAGGAATTGTCTTTAGATAAAAATCAAATGAAGAATTTTCCAGTTGGCCGTTCATGATAATTTCTGTTTAATTTTTTGCATAGCTGACATATCACAATATTTTCCTTGATAAACTATTTGCATACCTCCAATTATTTCTTTATTAAGATCAAAATCAATAACAACCTTTTGTTTTAAGTTCTCTTTTAAGAATTTATCAACTATCTCTAAAATACCTACAGTAGGGTAAATTGCCAGAGTAACTCTGATAACCTCCATTTCTTTTAGTTTCTTTGTCAAATCATTTAAATCAAATTTTGATAATAAACCTAGATATTCTTTTCTCACGGATGAGGTATCTCTTCTTTTCAAAGACTCAATTTCAGACAAAATTAAATCACGATCTTCCAGTGTTTTAATTTCTCCTAAAAATTCATCCTCACTTAAAAAATCCATTTTATTTAAAAAGCCCTATTTCGCGTGCCCTTTCTAAACTTTCACTAATTAATTTTTTGTGCTCACTTAAATTAATTTCCTTGGCAATAATTTTTAATGACAAATTTCTAATTGTTTCTGAAAGCAGGTCGTCAAATTCTTTAATTTTTTCTTTTTTATAAAGATCTAAACTATTAGTTTCACTCTTATAAATACTTTCAACAGTTTTCTTTAAATTGGCATCCAAAATTTTTGTATTATCACGAAGTATGTTTTCAGCAATAACAGACCACTTTGATACTGTCTGATCTATAAGATCATTCATAACTTGATCATGTTTTTGATCCATTTTTTTTGCTGAATCAATAATCTTTTTGGCAATTTTTTCAGCCATTTCGATAATTGGATCATCTTTTATGCCAGTGTATTTATTTAGGGTTGTTATATACAAATACATCAGAGTAATACAAAGGAGTACAAGACAACAGAAAATTAGAATTAAGATATAGATAATTTGTGTATCAATATTCATATAGCAGTAATACTTAATCTAATATACCAGTTATAGAGAATAAAGTTAATCGCCTAACCCAATTCAATTAAGAGTTTGGTGTTTAAAGCATATGATATTTTTTCCAAAAATGATAATGTTGGATTTGCATTTCCATTTTCGAGCCTTGCTATTGCTGACTGTTTCGTTCCAATCTTTTTAGCAAGTTGCTTCTGTGTAACATTTTCTTTTTTTCTGGCAGCAATAAGCTGAGATATAAGTCTATATTTAGGCTCGAGTTTTTTATATTCCTTATAAACTTCTTTACTTTTAAGAAGTTCTTTTTTAAATTTTGTCCACTCATCCATAATAAACTCAATATAACATATAAGTTATATTGTTGTCAAGACGTTAAAACGATCAATTGCTATTTTTAACTCTTTAGGCGGAGTTTTTTGTGATTTTTTTTGAAATAAATGTAAAAAATAAATTTGTTTTTTATTAAAAGTATAAAATATTCTAATTTCTTGATTACCTCTTATTCTTAATTCATAAATATTGTCAATTATCTTCTTGGAATACGGCATCGGCAAAATAGGTCCTTGTTCTTTTAATAAATCGATATGATGCACAATTTTAGCAATTGTAGATTTTTGAAGTGCTCGAATTTGATCTTTAACGATTTCATCTCCTCTACTATTTTTAATAAACAAGATATCCCAAGACATACTTATTTTTTAATTATTAATGATTTTCCTGTCATCTCGGCAGGTTTTGGTATCCCCATAACTTCCAAAATTGTAGGTGCAATATCACTTAAGGCTCCATTATTCAAACTTAAATTTTCTTTTTCAAAACCCTTACCAATTATCATAAAGGGGACTGGATAATTTGAATGATCTGTGTCAACCTGACCTTTATCTGTGGTTACAAAAAATCCAGTATTACTAAAGTTTATTAATTCCTCAGCATTACCATGATCAGCTGTTACAAATACTACCCCACCTATATCTATGACATTTTTGACTAATTGATAAAGGTAATAATCAACATTTTCGATAGCTGTAATAGTTGCGGGCAAATTCCCAGTATGAGCCACCATATCAGGATTGGCAAAATTGATTACAAAAAAATCAAATTTGTCTTTATACAATTCCTTTTTAATTGCCTGTGTCAATTTTGGTAAGGACATTTCAGGTTTTAAATCATATGTTTTAACTTTTTGTGATGGAATTATTAAGTCCTCTTCCCCCATTAGGGGCTTATCCCTTAGTCCATTAAAATAATAAGTTACAAAATGCTCTTTTTCAGATTCTGCCATATGTATCTGGGTTTTATTATTATCAGAAAGCACCACACTTAATGGATTGACTACTTCTGTCGGAGGAAATGCAACTGCAGAAACTGGTATTTCTTTTTGATACTCAGTCATGGTAACTAAAAATAAATTCTTAACTATCTTTGTTCTTTCGAAGGTCTGATCAATTTTAATTTTTCCTCTATCCCTTCTAATTTCAGGGTCATATCCGAAATCATAGGCCTTTAAGTTTTCAAAATTTGGTTCACATAACGAAAGCGTTAATTGTTTTGGCCTATCTGTTCTAAAATTGTAAAAAATTAGGGCGTCTCCATCATCAACAGTTGCTACAGGATTACCATCTTTTAATATAACTGTGGGTTCAACAAATTCATCAGTTAATACTGAAGTGTATGATTTTTGTAATGCTTCGATAGCATTTGATGCTGTCTGACCTACTCCAGTGACTATAGATTTATAAGCTTTTTCAGTTCTTTCCCACCTATTGTCACGATCCATTCCGTAATATCTTCCACCAACAGTTGCGATTCTTCCTACGCCAATAAAGGATAGTTCATTTTCTAATTTAACTATTAAGTCATGTGCTTCTTTTGGTTTTGAATCCCTACCATCTGTAAATAAATGTAAAAATACTTTATCAATTCCTTCATTTTTACAAAATTTTACCAAGGCCATTAGATGTTCAGTTGAAGCATGAGTTACTCCACTTCCCAATAAACCAACCAAATGCATTTTAGAGTTGTATTGCTTTACATGTTTAGATGCTGACAAAAAAGCAGAATTATAAAAGAAACGACCATTTTTGATGTCTTCTGATATTCTTTTGAGGTCTTGTGGAACTACACGACCCGCACCAATTGTCAGATGTCCCACCTCAGTATTACCCTTATCGTTTGCTGATAAACCAACCATTTCACCAGAAGCAATTAACTGAGAACTTGCATATTTTTGGAATAATATATCAATATTTGGTTTTTTAGCAAGTGTAATTGCATTTCCTTCAGTAGGTGGTGCAATACCATATCCATCAAGTACAACTAATACGTAAGGACGTTTTGTAATCTCTTTCTTTTTAAAAAAATTAAATATATTAAACATAATCAAAATATGAGGATGAAATAAGCAACTAATAGCCCTACTCCGACTATAACAATCGTTAACAAAACATTTAAAACTGTTGTAAACTGTATCGTACTTTTGGCCAATGGATTTCTACCAATTGCTTCAATCCCCGCTCTTGATGACCTACCAAAATATAATAGACCTAAAGTAAATGCAATAATAACCATCAGTCCTGCTAGTAAATACCTAAAACTTTCCAAGGGTTCAAAAACAGGAACTGTTAAGCCATCCCTAATAAACTGAATTAGGTTAGAACTAGTACTTTTACTCATACCTGTAGCTGGATGAATATTGATTACCGCTTGGATTACTCCAGTATTACCTACCGAATCCTCAAGGGCAGTACCTAAAACATAACCATTTTTTGAAGCTAACTGCGCAATCCCTTCTGTATTTGAAGAAGTTATATAATTTCCTTTTTTGATGTCCCCATTAAGATTTGTAAACCTAATAGTTGCAATTCCAGAAGTTACAATGAGTTTACCTCCAACAATTTCTGGATCTTTAATTTCTAAAGATGACCTTTCAACAACAACTCCATACATTGATGTTTGATATTCAGAAATACACTTTTTATAGATATTATTAGATGAACATAATATATCCCCAGCTACAACTTCACCTTCGACGGGAACCTGAATTGCCAAACCGCTTGAAAGATCCTGGGCGGTTACGTTAGTCGCAAATAAGAAATAAGAAATAAGAAATAAGAAATTTAACCCACAAAGATTTTTACTAAAATTCATATTTTAATAATATCACAAGTTTTGCACACATTGTCATTGCGAGGAGCATGGCGACGTGGCAATCTTAAAAACTAGATTGCTTCACTTTGT
>ERZ1292632.750-Hain-H43-01um-R2-750-length-35594-cov-8_pt1 | contig 35594 bp, 54 predicted proteins | sample MGYA00564407_ERZ1292632 | MGnify/ENA primary metagenome ERZ1292632 (study PRJEB36523, sample SAMEA6512637) | groundwater metagenome | collected 2019-01-08 | study: AquaDiva: Metagenomics assemblies of 32 groundwater samples | reverse complement strand
GGGTGTTGCCGTCGAGAATCTTTATTGTATTTCCACTTTCTAGAGCAAATTGAATAAAGATGCGCCTAAATTTGTCTTTCTTCCATTATGTCCGTGTACAAATCTTCTTCCAGGTTTGACTTCTTGGCCACAAATTCCGCAAGCACAAAGATTAATTTGGCCTGAACTAGCCATTAGCTATTCTCCATAATCCACATTTTAAAAAGTTTGTTAATTCTTCTCATTGGGCGTGATCTAGATAAACTATTTCTTTTAACATTCATCGCAATTTCATGTACTGCATTGACTTGAGCAGGAGAAAGTAGAATTTCTTTCATTACTTTTCGTTGCCCATTTTCGTCGTAATACTCCCTGAAAATCAATTGTTCAGGCGTGACCCCAATCTTTTCAGTCCGCAATGCTCGAGATAAAGAATCTGGATCTATACGATGTGCTCGTGCCACCGAAGATATGGAAATTGAAGTTAATGCTTCCGGATCTTCATTTCCTTCCCAATATTTTTCTGGAACCGTGAATTCATCTTGCTCACCCACTTGCTTATGGCCAAAAAATCTGTGGTGCTGCGAGACAGGATGTACTCCAGCATATCTTAAATGTTCATGATATCCCACAGCCGGAAGAGAAGTTTTTAGAAGATATCTATTCAAGAATTGACTTAGCATATTCTAATTATAAACTCTTATGTAGTTGGAGCCGCTCCAAGATTTGTATAGAAATATTCATATGAAATATTTCGTGAAGCACCTTCTAATTCAAAGCTTTCTAATGTAATTCTTATTGGGCCATCTCCTGGGGTTTTTCTTGTTATCAATGTCCCAGGATTAGATAGTCCTGCGTGGTAAGATTGAGTTTCAAATGTTAAATATGTTCCTGTATTGTTTATGTCTTGTTTTGCCCGAATAGTAGTATTTTTTATGAGATTAGAAAGATCTAGCCAAATGCCCTTAAAAAGTAAGTATTGAGAGGGAGTAACTGTTACAACTGTTTGCTCGGTAATGCTATTTGTGTGTGCATATATTGCCGTAACTCTAGAAATATTTTGCTGATCTGCATTAGGCATTTTTGTTATATATATCAAGACCCAGACGCTTGAGATCGTCTCCTCGCAAAATAATCAATTTTTCGCTAGGATACATTTTCTGGAAACTTTCTATCTTTTCTTTTGCTCCAGGAGCAAAAAATCCTTTTATTTCAATCCATGTATTGGTTTTAGGTAAATAAAAATCTGGAAAGTAAGTATGAGACAACTCTAAAGAGAATCCTTTTAGCTCATAAAACCATACTACATCGTTTCCATCAAGATGTTTTGCATATTTTATTTCCCATGAAGAGCGCATATAAATAATTTGGCCATCTTTATCTATATATGGAAATCTTTTATGACTAAAATTGTGGAACAACTGTATCTTTCGAATATTTGGATTTGCAATGAAAGCTTTTTTAACCCCATTTCCAATATTTTCACGTTGTTTTTCATTTGGAGAGTGCCCTAAAGATGGCTTTTTTCCAATTCTTTTTAGCTTCATCTTTGCTTTTGAATTTTCATCATGTTTATGACCAAGAGCAAATTGATTATTAAGTTTATTTGTAGCCCATTTCACTTTGTTACTCGCAGAATGCTTCTTTCCATAAAATGGATTTCCACTTCCAATTCTATCTGCTGCTATTTTAACATTATGCAATTAATTTTTTCTCTGTCATAATCCTGGAATGATGGCCTTTAACAAATCTATTTTTGCACTCTTGCCCACAAATTCCACACTCGCAAATGTTCATATATCAATACCTAAATCCTTTAAATCATTGCCTCTAAGAATCGTTAATTTTTCATTTGGATAAGATTTTTGAAAGTTCTCCATCTTTTTTGCAGCTTCGTCTGTAAGGCGTCCCTTGATTTCCACCCAGCAGGCTTCACCTGGAAGATAGAAATCGGGGAAGTAAAAGCCTTCGGAAGTTTTAAAAGCCATAGGTTCATAAGTCCATTTAATCCCTTTTTGGTCTAGAAAATTTGCATATTTAACTTCCCAAGTTGAACGCATGAACTGATAGCCACCATTTGGGCTTCTATAAATGTAGTGGCCCAAGTTTTTACCAAATTGTCTTTCCTTGACCCTTGTAATTTTTCTTCGACTGTATTTTCTAGTCATATTAAATTTAATAAACCAAAACTTAACATTTTTTCTCTATTAATTAATATAAGGTTTTCATTTTGATATGCCCAAAATATTTGTGTATATTTCCTTACAAATGTTATCAAACACGCTCTCTGCCCATTCTAGGTGCTGTCCTGAGTGTGTTTGACCACAAGCTTAACTTACAGTTTCCTGGTCCGGATTAGAAAAGGAAAAATCTGGGTGTTGTGTCCACACCCAAACGGTGCCTGCATCCAAATAAAAAGTTACTTGTCCTGAGGAATCTGTTAATCCACTTGCAATCACCGCATTCCCAGAACTATCGCTAGTTATCCAAATTTCCGCTCCAGCAATCGGAACAGAGGATATGGAATTGGTAAGAGTGTAAACCCATGCTATTGCTCCAGCCCCAAGTCCTTCTGACCAAATTTCATAAGGAATACTTCTAGAAACCCCTTCTGTTGTTCCACTCTGAAAAGTAACTCTTAATCCTTTTGAAACAGCTACGGGTATATCTCCATCAATAAGAACACCATCTTCATCTGCAACAATCCATGTAGATGTTTGGAAGGTTCTAAAATTTGTGCCGTCAATTTGATATTTTATTCTAATTGTACAAGTCTGAGTTAGATTGGTAAAATCAAACCAAATTCCTTTGACAATATTATTAGCAACAGGAGTAAGGGTTAAAACAGTTTGTTCAGCTGTCCCAGTTGAATGAGTATAGGAGCCCGCAGTTCTTGTATATACAATAGGCATTAAATTCTAAATTCCTTAATCTTGTATGGCAAGATTTTTAACAACACCCCTTCCTAGGAATTTGGTAGAGACAGAATTCTTTGTAACAACTCTATCTTGAATTTGAAAGCACAAGCGAAAGTATGATATTGCAAAGTTATCCAACTGGTCATGGTATAAGCTCCTCATCCTGCTATCACCCCAAACGTTTTCCAAGTTCCTGGGTTGCCTGCTGTTACACAAACCGCACCTATATTGCCCCCAGCAGTAGGCACAGTGTGATAGACAGAATCCCCAACTGCCCAAGTACCAATAGTAGGAGCTGCAGCTTGAGACAGGACAAGTGTAAGCCCTAACCGTCTGGCAATGTAGCCAACACCAGGCGCTCCAGTTATACCAGCCAGCTCGTTGGTTACAGTCTCAAACCTGTTGCCCTCAAAGGGCACAACAGGTATAGTGGTTACACCGCTGACTACAATCCCGTTGATGAGAGTATAGAAGAAGTTATCGTCTACTACTATATCCTGGAAGGTACGGCCAGAGAAGTAAGACTCAATGTATACACCAGTTTGGAAGTTCTCTATGGTATTGTCCTTGACTATGAGACCGCTGGTGTACCTGTAGTAGATGCCAACGTTTGTAGCAGCAACCCCACCTGTGCCAAAGCCTGTTAGGAAGTTGCTCCTAATTACTATCTTCGTCGAGGCAACTGCCACTGGGTCGAGGTAGATGCTCTGGCTGGTGGTGTTGTTGCGTATGATGCGATTGTGGAGGATACGCAGGTTGCAGATACCTGTGAAGCCAGCAGATTGTACCAGTTGAATATCAGTGCTTGTACTGTTGAGAATGGTATTACCCAGAATTTCTGTCTCTCTTGGCCCCACAGTTAGAAATATGCCTATCACGCAGCCACGGATTATGTTCTGGGTCAATAAGGTCTTGGCTACAGCAGAGGAAGCTACCTGCTCAACCTTGATACCAGCACCAAAGTCCACATCATGGATGATATTGCCAGATATGAGGTCACCTTCACCACCAGCTACTACCATAATGCCGCCGTTCAGGCCAGAGCCAGAGTCTACCAAGCTCACGTCAGAGATGTAGTTGCCCATGATAAGGAACGGGCCGTTCACAGCGGCATCAGAGGTGACGTAGATACCTGACCACTGAGTATTCCTAAGAAGATTGCCACTGATGCTAACACGAGAAGCACCCCCATTGTAGCTGGCAATGATACCATGCCTGCGTACCAGGCTACCAAGGGCTACCTCAGCAAAGCTGGCGTTGAGCGCCACACAGACGTTGTCGGCAATCAGTATGTCCGTGTCAAAGCCAATTGCACTCACGAAGATGCCCTGGCTATTGTTGGACAGACAGTAGTTGCCTTGGATAGTAAGGCGGTTCTTCGTGCTGCCACTAGAGTAGGTGATAATGTCAGATTCAGTACCGCTGCCAGTGTTACCCCAGAGGATGTTATTCAGTATACGGACATCTGACACTGCACGGAGTTGAATCCCACAGCCTGAAAAGCCGTTGAGATAGCAGCTCTCAACTACAAGGTCACGCACTGCACTGGCATATATACCATTGCTCTTATCGCTGGCTACCCAGCCAGTACCGTAACCTGTTACACGAAGATGCCTAATAGATGCATTGTCACCAGAAGCAATAAACACGTTCTTCTCAGCTACAGACTGAGCAAGTTGGGTACTGTAGCCTTGGCCTTCAATGGAGCGGCCAGCAGCAATGGCTATCTCATCGGACAGAGTAAAAGTGCCTACACTAAGTACTACTCTTCCAATGTTGGCAGTTAGTGCAGCTTGAATTTGCACTTCATCAGCAGTGCCATCACAAACATAATCAGCGGAATTTCTAATATAACTCGGAGCATTACTTGCTGCTACTGTAGTAGCTGGAGCTCTTCCAACATTTTCATACAAGCCACGAAATCTTGGCATATTAAACTCCAAATAATTCAGAAAATGCTAGCTCGCTTAATTTACGGTTTGTTTTTGTGCAGATCTCAACCGTTTTTAGCATTTTAATTATTCTAAACTTGCTTGCCTTAAATATCATGTTAATTCTGTTGTATCTTAGCATGCTGTTATCTCCATGCAAAGATGCCGAAACACGCTCCGAAGGGGAAACTGAAATTATCCGGCTCACGACACCACTCACCTGTCCGCACAAGCCCCTGTGACTGTTCCCAAGAGACTGTGGTCAGCAGGATAGATGCCAGTAACACCCATACCAGTAGAGGCCCTAGTCCAGTCATCAACTTGTCTGCCCACAAACTATTTATCCTCGTTGGCGATGCGCTCCCGCAGCAGAAGTATCTCTTGAGCGCCCAGGGCATGGATAGCCTCTAGTTGGGTGAGAAGTTCTTGTAATGTCATGTTTGTCCTCCTATGAGACAGCCAGTAGTTCAGTAAGGCTTATTATGCGTCTCCTTTCTATCCCGACAGGAGTACGCCCAGACTAGTAACGCCTATCTGGTACACCCCTCCCAAGCGGTTGTAAATGTGTATGTAACGTCGTGTGACTCCACCCCCGCCAATGACAATGCCCAGCTTACCATCCGTTACGTTGGCTAGGGCGCTGTCAGCATTGTCGTTGAGAACAACCTGGACGTTAGTCCCCGTATGCAGAGAGATAAACTTTGCTGAACTTGTTCCACTCCCAGTCTGAATATAGAGAGCAGCAACGTTGGCTTCCTCACCATTGACGGGGTTGTAAGTGGTAGCATAAGCATGGACAAGAAGGAGACCTGAGAAGCCACCACCTGGAGACGCAGCGCCAGTGCCAAAGATGCTGACCTTACCGTCGTCCGCAACATTGGTGTATTCTCCACTAGGCCCAAGCCCCCCCGAAATCGTAGAAATGGCCGTGCCGCCACCAAGATTCCCGCTTACTTGTGTCTTCCCCGCCACGTTTATAAGGTCTCCAAAGAAACCCTTCTTGGCGACCGCCAAGCCGCCTGCCGTCTTCATGGCCGCAGCCGTGGTGCTGGTGGCGTCGGTGGCGTCGGTGGCGGCAACAGTTGTAGGTGCAATAGCTCCGTTGTATACAGGGGCAACTCCTGCCCCCTGTCCTAAAATAGGAATTCCAGTTGCTCCTGCAGCCAATCGTGAAGGAGTACCCACTGCAGAAGCATAAATCATGTCTCCAACAGCGGTTAAAAGATTTTTTGGTATATTAGAAGATACTCTTCCCATTATTCAATCTCCTGGGTAATAATTGTGTCTTCAACTGCACCAACAGCTTTTACATCCACATTGGCAGCCATTGTAATTTGTTCTGTCCATGCAAGAATATACGCAATCTTTTCGTCTAACGACAACTTGTTTCGGATTTCATGCTCCCAAATAACAATTGTTTCATATCCAAAATTTGACAAAATAATCTATTCTGTCTTGAGGATTTTGTCCTTTGTGCCAATAATCACCATAAACCTCAATAAGTTTTTTATTCTTCTCATTGATAAAATCAGGATTTTTTCCGCCAATTATCACCTTTCCGTCACCGACAAATGTAAAGAAATCTTCAAAAAACATCCTTCAGAATACTTTCAAAATAGGTCTCAAGTCTTTTTTCCAATTTTTATCTCTATTTGGCAGGCACACTGACAAAAGTTTAGCATCACTCTATGACTCGCGTGATAATGTTGTAAGGAATATTCCTGGCGGCAGCTTCATCAACATTCTCTTGATACGTTAACTTCCAATGTTGATTTGTGGTAAATTCTGCATCAAAAGCACGATCCGAGCCAGCAGCAACTAAAACTGCTTCTGAGACCCATAAATCATAGCTAGCCCCATCCACTTTTCGATATATCCGAAATGTTCCTGTTTGCGCCATATTGCGATTGCTAAATTCTAGCCAAATATGTCGTCTAGTAGTAATTGCATCCTCTACTACATTTTGTTCTCCGCCTGCATCAGTATAAGAATAAGGTCCTGCAGACTCAATAGAATCTGTTAATTCAGAAACATAACGTAATGCTTCTGCTAGTGAAATTCCATTTCCCGGTGCTGCACCTGAAGGATATGTAACAATACCTGTTCCAGCAAGTACATCTCCAATGTCCTCTAAAACTAATTCAATGTTTGTTCTTGCCGAACCGCCAGGATTCACAGTGGATGAATAGGCTGCTCCTGCTGCAGAAAAATAAGTAGCTAACTGATCCAACATGGCGTCTAATTCTGTTCTTGCAGCACCTTGAATTGTTGCTGAAAAAGCGTTAGTTGCTAATCTATTTAGAATTAAGCGTAATTTTGCTAAAGCAGAGGTGGTAGTTACATTTGATAAATCATCTGAAGTTGCAGCATCTGTCATATCTCCCAAATCTACTTGAATGGCATCAATTGCTGCATCAGCAACTACTAATTCATCACGGATATTTTCTAGAGAATCAGTTGTATTGTTGAATGTAGAAGAAGTAACAGAGCCGTTAACTGTACTGCCTTTGCTCCGAATTAAGTCTAATGCTTTTTTAAGTTCATTATCCATCAGTCATTTGCTCCATTTTTTACCTTCCAGCCACCTTTGGAGATATTTATAATAAAAAAAGAGTAACTGAGATTTTATACTCAACTCCTCTTTTTTTCTACCAAATATTATTTTTCCAGACTACACTTTAATTATATACTATTCTCTTTGATCATTAAAAGATTCTTATTTGCTCAGCCAACTATTTTAATCTCCCAAAAAACTAATCACTATAAGATATGAGCCAGCCAATGAATAAGAAGGATGCATAAATGAAAAATCTCCTTCACTATTGGTGTTACTTATAACATCATCCATATATATTGTTTTTCCAGCAATTGGCAGCCCAGACGCAGTATCAATCAATTTTCCACTGACAACAAAAAGCTCTCCTGTTAAAATTTCTTCATTAGGATTCATTAATAAAGAAGAGCCTTTGTATATCTTTGGTTGATTCACAACAATAGTTACTTCTTTTTGAACTGGCAGATAATAAACCTCCCCCGAAGGTGTTGGTGGAAGTGGTTCAACAGGAGCATCTGATACATACTCTTTTCCAGCTTCCCAAAAAAATGGCCCATTCCACATAAGTGGACTAGAAAAAGCTCTTTCTACTTCATCCATTCTATTTGCGACACCAATAGTATTACTTCCAGCAAAGATTAAACCCACCATAGATATACCCTCATCGTTTGTGGTCTCTAATAGAAGTGAACCAGAATCCCCTCCTTGAACAAATGGCGGGGATAGCGGAGTAATAAAAATTTGTTTTTCAAAAGTTAATGTCTTGTCATGATATCCTGAAATTTGAAGTGTTGCATTCGTATCCGAAATAACACCATAGGTCACACCTGTCGTTCTCCCACTTTTTGCAACTTGCATACCAACTTCAGGCGCTTTAACTGCGGAAGGAGCTGGTATAAAAGGTAAATCAAGCTGCACATAATTGAACCATCCTCTAGAATCAACAGACACCGTCGGAGCTATAAGTGCAGCATCAACAAAATTAGGCTTTACTGCACTTAAAGGAGCAAATTCAGCCAAAGATCCTACAAGATATTTATCTGAAACAACGCCTCCCAATTCACTCACAATATCATATGGACCAGGTTGATATTCTAAATCTCCAATCTTGCCCCCTTCTCCTGAATCCAAAGCAGAGTTGGCCGCTACATGATTATTAGTTAAAAAATATGGTTTTTTATTTAACCACGCCACGCGAGCAAATGTGCCTGCTGTTATATCTTTATGTCCAATTGAAATACCCCCAATCAGTCCAGCATTTTTTGCTTTCCTTATAGTTGGAGGTGTTTGTAAAAGTTTGATTTCCCCAATTTCTACTACATCAGTTTCAATATTTCCAATAGATTTCGGAATTTTGACACCTTTTAGCATTAAAGATAGTTTAGACTCTTTTTTTGTAACATAAACCCTAATAACTTTGGTTCCTTTTATAACAATACCCCCCTTAATCCGCGGCTGCTCATCTTCTGAATAGCCAATAACATTTCTAAGGGGCATAATTTTTTCTTTAATTTGATTTTTCAATAGTAAATCCATGCTTCACTCCTTCTATTCCACTATTCTGCAATCTAATAATTGCCAAAAAATCAATATTTATAACTGACATCTATCTGCTATTCCTAATCTGGTGGGCAAATTGACACAGATCAATAAAATCTCCTCTGACTACCAATTCCCTTGCCTGTATTCCAATATAATTGGAGCATGTCATGGATTACTTGGTCTCGCTCGGGATGAGTTTCAGAGATTGTAATCTCCTTTAAATCGTCATTTATACGTACCACTCCACCCTTCACAGTGAAAAATTTCCACTGATTTGGCTGAATAACTATGTCATCCAGAGCAGGACTTCTTGGAGTCATATTTGCAGTCTCTGCAAACACTTCAAGATATTTACGGACATTTACAAACCAGAGATTTTTATCACCTAAACTCTTTGGTTGCAGGGTCAAGTAACCTGGGTCACCCTGCACATTGGGTGCAAATAATCTATAAGAATTTTTTTCCTCAATTATGGGCCTTTCTATTAACACACCTTATCTACCTTCGCATTTCCACTGGACTGCATAAGCTTCTTTTTCTAAGGGATGTTCGTTAGCGGGACGTCTAAAATAAAAAATTTGCAAGAAAAAATAGGCAAGGTACCAAGGCAATACCCCAAATTTTAAAGCCTGATGCCAATGGTATAATTCATGCTGCCGAATACATTCTGTTTTATGTGGTCTTTTATAAAAAATGACGGGCCACAAAGTCACCGCCCAGACACTCCAGAAAGGGAACCAATTAGATTCTATTTCTATAGGAGAAATTTTTATCATGAAATTATTCCTAAATCTTCCTTCACAGACACGTTGACTTTCTGTCCAGATTCAAGGGCTTCTGCATCTTTCTCTAATTCCGCTATCTGTCCCTTGATATAGGCGATGACCGCCTGCGTCCTATGATAGTTGCAAAGGCCATCTGGCCTTAGCTCTCTATCTCAGCAAGCTGGGTTTCGAGGAGTTGTTTAGTAATTGGCATCGTATTTATCCCTCCTTTTTACATTCATCTAGCTTGCAGGTCCAACAGCAGATACGTGTATGTTGCCACTTGCATCAACAACAACATATTTGTCGCTAGCTACAAAAGCTACCTGGTTAGTCAGGACTACTCTGCCTGCCCCAGCCGCAGTAAGCACTAGATTGCTCCCAGATACAGGTGCGAGGGTCAGCGTCAAGTTTCCTGTCGTGGTGCTGATGGTGGTGGCCTGCTGAAAAGCCAAAGCACCAGTTGTATAATCAATTTCTTTTGTGCCAGCAATATAAGTGTCAAAACTCTGTCCAGTTGGAACTCCAACTAAAGTATCTCCTGTGGCTGCATCAACCTGAAATGCCATGTAAGATGTCCCAGATTTATTTGCAGCAATTAGAATTCCACCGCCAGATAATATATTTGCAATAAGCAATGAATTAGCTGCAAGAGCTACAGGTGTTACAGGAGTACCAACTAAAGCTCCAGGAAGAGCAGTATTAGCAACCAAAGCACTTTGAGAAATAAATACAGGGGGAATTAACGACAATTCATTGTTTACAATAGAATACTCGTGCGGACCTGCAGAGCAGTGTAAAAATAAAGCATTTGCACCGATCTGTGTTAATTCTGTATTGTCAAAAGGACATCTCGCCATTTATTTCTCCTGAATATTCATAAAAGTTAATCCAATGGATTTTTCAAAGTGCTCAAATAACTAGCAGTATCTGAAGGCTTAACTTTTTTGCCTTCTTTGCTTTGAAAAGCCTCAACAATTTTATTATGCAATGCTGGAGTTCTGTGTGCATAATATCTAGAAATGGCACGCTTAATTGACCCTGTTTTTGGAGCTAATTTAGAGCCAGCACCTGCTTTTCTTCCGCTTCCAACTCCACCCTTTGCAAAAGGATTTTCACCCCAACTCCTAGCAGCATAAGATTTTCCACTCGGACTTTCAGAAGATACATCCCCATAAGGAACTTTCTTTGGCACATCAATTATCTTTTCAGGTCTAACAATTTTTTGCCCTTTCAGTGGTTTAGGCAACTTATATTCCTTCTGCAAAAAGTTTATAAATGCTTCATAAATGCTCATATTATTTTTCTCCTAGCTGGATTCAATAATTCTAAAAGGAATTGTCTTAGCAGGTGCATCATCAACTGCCACATTTGCTTGAATTGTAAGTCTGACGAATGATGCACCTTCAGTAACAAAACCACTAACTGTAGGCATAACATCGTCTGTCCCAACTAAATAATCAGCCCTGTCTGTAGTCCGCAGCGTGACGCCGTCAACCATATATTTTAGCCTTACAGTTATAGTTCCAACATACGCATCATTAACAAGTGTCTGCAAGTCAAAAAGAGCTGCAATTCTTCCCATCTTTGTGGGAGTATAGTTTACCACTGTTTGTTCCACAGTTGTCATTGCTGCAGTTAATGTAAATGGTGAACCAGTTACATCTGTTTTCCCTCTAATTTCCTCCAATCTCTCCAGAACAGAACCATCTCCGTCTTCAGCAACTGCAGAGCTATCATAGTCTCCTGCAATTTCCTGGGAAAGACCTTTTATGCTCTCATATAATTTGAAATTATCAAAATCTCCAATTGCAGTTTGTGCATCTGCAGTTCCTGGAGAATAAGCATCAAGATAAATGGACTGCTGAGAATCCATAAATTCACTTGGGTCTTCATATTGAGCTAAAAGTGTCCAAACAAAATCGGGATATTGAGAAAGTGAATAATAACAGCGCCACACATTATCCAATCTTTCAATTTTGAATGCTACTGATGTATCGGAAGTTGTAAAGTATTGCTCTCCCTGCGACGCACTATTGAAAATTGCACCAACTGCGATTCTGTTTCCAACTCCACCGGAGCTAGCCTGCCGCTGTGCATAAACAACATTATTTGCATCGTAAGTGGTTGGGGATACCCTCATTCCTAATGTCGCCCAGCTTGCATTCGGAGTGCCAAATGAACTAACATCCAAATCTACAAGGGTCACAAAATATTTATTTGCAATTGGCTGTGTCAGCCAAACACCATATCCTGAAGCTGTTGGAGTAACATCTGGATCCAGAGAAACTCTTAATTGCCCTGCTGTAGTGGTATTTATATTTGCACTACCGCCCTCAGCACCATTAAGATAACCTACATCCCAACGTTCGGTATTTGCATCCGCATCAGCTACATCAAAATCATCATAATCTGCTAATTGATATTCTGCTCTTCCAAGAGTTAATTTGACATCCTCAAGTCTTTCTAGTGCTGAACCATCAGCATTTGCAATGACTGTACCGGAATCAAAAACATTATCTGCAGAATTTTCTCCGACAGCTTCCATTACATGTCTGAGAACTTCTGCAATTGATACTCCATCTCCTGCCACAGCTCTCGCAGGAAAGGTAACGATCCCTGTTCCGCCTGCAAGCATATCTGCAAAGTCTTCTAGTGTTTGCTCAAGATTATCTTTCGCGGCTCCACCAGGATTCGCAGTTACCGACCATGCAGCACCAGCAGCAGATAGATAATTTGCAAGACCCTGTATCATATTCTCTACATCAGTTCTTGCAGCACCTTGAACTGTTGAAGAAAAAGCATCAGCAGAGAATCTAAGCAACAATCTTCTTAATTTTGCTTGTATAGAAGTCGTAGTTACATCTGCTAATGTATCAGCAGTTGCAGTGTCATCTCTCTGGCCAATGTTTGTCAAAACAGAATCATCTGGATCTGCAGGAGTTGCACCAACTCTTTCTAGAATTGCTTTTAATTGTCTAACAATTGAATCATTGTCAGGTGCAAGATTCATTGCAGGAATTGTATCTGTTTTATTTCCAACTACATGAGCACTTGTAGTATTTGCTGCTGAATCTACTGCAGGAGCTAAAGGATATTTATAATGAATAATTATATATGTAACCAGGCCTGGAGCTGCAGTAAATGGTAGTTCACTATCAAGAGTAAACACACCGCCAGCATTTGCAAAATCAGCAATTACTCTTGCTTGCCCAAGTACAGCACCAGTTAAGGGAATAATTAGATCACCATTGAAATAATCATTCGCTTCTAATCTTCCTGTGTCTGCTGGAACTGTTGCAGAAGAAGTTGTAAAAGTGCCTTTTACAGCAACAATTGATTCCCAAAGAGTTCCGCCTGTTCCGTCCTCTTCAAAACCAGTTACAGTGCCTGCATCAGTTATTCCATGGGCATTTATGATTGCAGCAAGTCTTTGAATTGCTGCAGCATCTCTATTTCCTGTAAGCGTCGTAATTGAAGCATCGGCAGAGCTGTTATTTACAAGAGCATCCCAAAGGTCTGGATCACCGTCTAATTCAAATTCCCCACCTGCTGCTGCATTAACAGACAATGCAGCTTCAATAGCCCTTAGTCTCGCAATTATAGACGCATTGCCTGCAGCTACTGAGGCTGCATCAGATTTATTTCCTAAGACATCCCAAGTTGTTTGATTAGTAGTTGTGTCTGCAGCAGGAGCAACATCTCCTTGGTGGGACAAGATAACATATTCATCTCCAACCGCTGGAGCTGAAGTGAATGGTCTGCTTGAAGGAATTGTAAATATTCCACCCGCATTAGCAAAATCAGCAATAAGTCTTGGCTGGAATGCTGCCACACCAGAAATGGGCATTAACAGTGCATCATTCCAGAAATTATCTCCTTCAGTTCTTCCTGTATCTGCAGGAACTGTTGCGCTTGAGGTTGTAAAAGTTCCAGAAGCCAGAATACTTGTACTTAGAAGTTGGTCAATTGCACCAGAGCCAATAAAATAGCGCCAGTTATCAAAATCAGCAACTGCAGTTTGAGCATCTACGGTTCCACCAGACTCAGTATAAAGATAAATACTGGTCTTGGAAGTCATATCTCCATTAGCATCTTCAAATTGAGTAACTTTCACCCACTGCTGATTTGGAAATTGAGTTAAGGAATAAAATAGATTCCAAACATTTCCATATCTTTCAATTTTGAATGCTAATGCATTGTCTGTTATTGCTACAGTTACAGTTGCTTGTACTACTCCTGCAAATTCTGCTCTTGCAGTTACTCTATTTACGGCACTTGAAACCTCTCGTGCAATTAAAACATAGTTATTAGGATCGTCTATATCGCCAGAAGACACCCTTAAACCTGCAAAAGTTGCAGTGACTTGACTTGCATTGAGAGCAATATCTGCATCAACTACAGCAGAAAAATATCTAGAGTAAGAAGGCTCGTCTCGTTTTAATGCATAGGCTGCTTGAGTTGGAGTTGCATCAGGGTCAACACTTACTCTTGCTTGTCCTGCAGTAGTTGTGTTAATATTTGCGGAACCACCTTCAGTACCAGCAGCAGAACCATCGGAATTTGCAATATATCCGACATCCCATCTTTCGGTATTGCCATCAGCATCTGCAAAATCAAAATCATCATAATCTGCAAGAACCCAGCGAAGTAAATCTTTACTTAATTCAGGCTCAAAAGTAACATTTGCAATCAGACGAGCAGTTTCAAGAATTGTTTGTTCAGCTAAAATTATGGCAGCATTTAATGCAGTCGTATAATTTGCAACTAAGTTGCTTGAAAATGTAATCTGGGTTGGGGAATCAATACTTAGAACTGTCAACCACTCTGAATCAGGAGTGTCATCATAAATTCTAACTTGCTGTCCAACTTGGAAAAGGGCTGCATTTGTAACCGTAACGACTGCTTGACCTAAAGCAGCATTAGCTGTAAGAAGTGCTGAAGTATCAGTATCGTTATAAACTGAACCTCCACTAAATGTAACAATTATCTCGTCGCCAGGCTGCCAGTTGTCTTCAAGTGGAGTATATGTGGCAAAAATAAATCCTGCTGATTCACTTGCAGCTGAAGAAGCTACAATTTCAGTTGTAGTTCCATTTCTGACTCTTTCGATTCTATAGTTGCCAGGAACAATTTCAGTTGTAGTAGAAATTCCCTGTTCTGCAACACCTTTTAATTCCAAGCCAAATATGTAAGAGTTATCTAGATATGCAACATGGGGCTGAGATTTAGAATATTGATCTGTAGTTCCAACTAATTGGCTCACCTGCAGAGAGATTTTTCTTAATTTGCTTTGAAGGCTACCATCTGCACCATCGTCGGTTGCAGGTTCCGTTCCGAAACCGAGGGCGTCCAATAGCCCATATTGGTAAAAAAATCTGATGTCGTCAAATCTATAAGTTGTTCCACTTGTAAGAGATCTAAAACTGAATGTATTTATTGCGCCCGGATCCCATGTACCTAAAGTCGCAGAAGGACCTGGAAAGCCTTCATCATTGGTGTATCCACCAGTGGTGCCAGAATAAAGATCAATTATTCTTTCAACTAATTTGTCTGTACCAACAGTAAAAGTCCATTCTTTATAAATAGTATTGGCTGTATTTCCAAGCCGTACAACAACTGTGTCTGTACCAGTTCCAACAGTTGCCTTGAATGCAACATAGTGAATGCGCCTACCTGCAGGATAGTGGAAGAAATTATTGTTAATAGCACGTGTTAGAGTAGCTGGACCACCTGTTAAAGCCACCTGCATAGATTGCTGTCCAGTTATAGCATTTGCAGCAGAGCTACGAACAACAGTATCTCCTCCTCCAGCCCCAGCTAAAGTCCAAATCGCCTGCAAAGCGACATCAGATGAAAAGTCATCAAAAATATCAAATACTCTTGATGATACATTTTCGTTAACCTGTCTTAATCCGCCTGGATTAAATTCAGGCTGGAATATCGTTTTCCACTGCACAGCTGGCATTTACTTGCTCCCTGTATTATGAAATACTAAGATTCTCTGACTAACATTATCATAATTCTTGTGAATTTCACTGGCCCATAAAACAATGCATTCATAACCAAAATTTTTGTAATAATCAATTAATTTTTGAGGATCTTGTCCTTTGTGATAAAAATCCCCAAAAACTTCAATTATTTTTTGTGTCCTCTTGTTTATAAAATCTGGATATCGTTTACCAATTCGAAATTGAAAATTTCCAACATATTCATAAGGCAAATTCATTTGATTTATCATCTTTTGCATTTCTATTTCAGGTTTTGACATTGGTCGGCGGAGAAAAATCTTTTTGTATATTTCTGGATCATCCTTAATATTTTTAAGCTGTCTTCTCAAACGATCTAATTCCGATAGATTTTCAAATAGGCGTTTTTTGTGAGATTTAGACTGTTTCGCCCTCACTTCAGACGGCGTAATTCGTGCTTGTTCAATTTTTGTTTTTCTAATCTTAATTCGTGTTTCGTCTGCAACTAAATGCCCAGCAAGTGCTAATGAAAGTTTCTGTTTTGCAATTTCAGATTTTGGATGACTTGTTGCACAAGAAATTGCTGCTCTCGCACCAGCACTTTTTTCTTGATCGGAATAAAAAGCATTTAGACCATCTTTTATTTTCTGTTTCCATCTCTCAGTCGTATGCGAACCTTTTTTTCGTCCACAGGTAATTCCATCTTTTTCTTTAGTTAGTCCTTTATTCCATTTTGGATTTGTATTTTTGTAAGTATAAAATGGATTTATTTTTGTTCTAGAACCATGCCCAGCTACAAATCTATTATTGCATAACTGCCCACAGTTACATTCGCATAATTTTTGAATCTTCTCTTTTTTAGGGCACGGATTAAATTTGCCTTGAATATTATGCCTATTCACAAATCTATTTTTGCACTCTTGTCCACAGCCACATTCACAAATATTCATTTTATGACCATGTTATGCTTAAGAAAGCACCTATGGCTGCACTTATAATAATCAACGGGGCTATAATTTTCCTTTTTTCATCAACCATTGCATAGAAACCAAAGATGCCGATGAGCGTGGTAAGGGCTGCGAACAAAACAGCCCATAATGATCTACTTGCAAGGTAAATAACTTCAACACTTGCAATATAATCCCACAATATAAAAGCGATAAAAATCGCCGTATATTTCGCAAACTTTTTGAGCATTGTTTCCTGCTCGGAGGCTCAGATTCCCCGTCAATGATTTCAATCAGCATTTATCTTGTTGTTATTTCTCCAATTGCCCATTCTTCTAAACATTCAAGGCTACAAAAATAATACTCTTGAACCCCTGATATTCCTTGTTTTGTAAGAGTCCAAGATATATTTTTCTCAGGACAAATTTCACATTTCATTTTGCTTGTTAGCCTTGTTTTCTAGAACTCTCTGGAGTAATCTTGCACCTAAACCAGAAATTTTCATTTTCTTTTGTTTGCTTCTTTTTTGTTCTCTTTTTTCAGATTTGGCTAGTATATATTCCTTATCTGTAAATTCTTCATTAACTGACATTTCTTTATTTTCTCTGCCCAAACCAAACTCCTACAACAGTACTAGCCATATTCGTAACACCCATTACAATACCAACCAGAACATCACTAGTCAATTCTTTCTTCAAAACAACGAAACCAAAAGCACTCACCATTGCAACAACTAACAATAGTGTCACAACCGGACGAACACTTCCACGAAGAACTTGAAGATAGTGGCTAAATGGCTCCCCAGGATCTCTTTCGTCTGGATTTGGATCAGTTAAAACAGGATCTGTTGGCAATTTAGGAGCATCAGATGTCATTTCTTTATCCTCAATCTAATTATATACTACAGCCTTATTCCACTCTTAATTGAGGCGCCGTAACTCCAGTTGTCATGGGAGTCCCATCAGGAGCTGAAAATTTCTTTCTACCTAAAACATTATAAATTGTTTTTTTGGGATTGCGTATTCCTAAAGCACGCTTTACTACACGATGAGAAATTGGATTCCTTGTAAATCCTGGTTTTGTATTTTCACCAGACAAATTAATATTTGCTGCTTTTGAAATGCCTTCTTTCTCTTTAATTTTCTCGGCAATCTCCCCGCGTTTTTCCTTGCCTGGACTTCCCTCAGAGAAGTCTCGAAATCCCTGTTTTTTTGCGGCATTCGTAGCTAGTGCAAAAACTGAGCTTACTTTAGAATTTGCTTTCTTTTGAACATCTAACACTTCTGCAATGTTCGAGGTGTCTTTCTTTACAGGTGGTGGCCAAATTCTATTTGGAGAAGGTTTTCGAACATACGCACCATCAGGATTTCTAACTAATGGCTCGGGTCTTGGATTTTCTTTCTTTACGGGCTCAGTTTTTATTTTACTTGGAGGAATCAAATGGCTTAAAAAAGGATATTGCTTCTCTTTGTCCCCATGTCCATGAATATAGTCTTCTTCATGTTTCGTAACTGGGCTACTTGCTCCTTGAATTACATCTCCAAGGACGCTTGGTTTTCCTCTGCTATCAAGTTTTTTAACAGGCTTTTTTAATTTTCCTTGGGCAAACATTTCTCTCTCAGCTCGCACTGCACTTTGATCTTTGAAATCCAAATCCTGTGGTTTAAGATTGTCCGACTCTGGCTTGTATTGAAGATGTCTTAGCAAAGGAAACATAGGATCTTTCTTTGCCAAGACATTTCCAGATGTTGTTTTTGAAGGCACAGTTTTCATTCCAGGTCTAACCCATTGCCCAGTTTCAAGATGTTCATGTTTCCCGCCTGGGCCTGTATAATGTTTTGCAATAGGGATGGAGCCCGGTTTCCAAGGTGGCTGGATTTTAGGTTTAGGATGTTTACTAGGTTTTAATCGTGCAGGAGTTTTAGTTGTATTAGATTTCTCAACGGAATCTAATACTTCAAGCCCACTTTCAGGAGAGCCAGAGACTTCTCCACCAGCATCTTGTCCTGTTTCTTCATCCATTTCATGTTGAGTAATTCGTTCTTTAAGTTCCATAAGAGCTTCAATAATTGTATCAAGAGTTATCTCTGCTTCTTCAGCCATTTCTATATCAGCATTATTTTCCTGTGGCTCTTCTGCATCTAATGTGTCTGTAAGATGTTTTTTTAAAAAGGCTTTAAATAACTCCCACTTTTCAAAAGTAGATGGTTGGGTTACACCTCCGGTTTTAGCATACTTTTTATGTCCATGCGATCTTTGTCCAGATGGATGTTCATGAGAAATTCCTGAAGACAGGGGATTGCTCGCTCCTTTTGGATCATGAATATGAAAATCTTTTCCATATCTTGGAGACTTAGTGTTTTCTGACATTTCTTCCTTCTCCATTTTTGAAAATAATTTCTTTGCGGCAGCAACGGGATTAATTTTCTCAAGTTCCTTTTTAGTGCCAGTTCTTTCAGTTGCAGTTGCAGGTCTGACTCTCCATGCCCTGTTAGGGTCTCTATGAATATCTAAAATTTCTTGTCCAAACTTTTTAGTATTTTCAATTGTTGTTGGACTACCTATTTTAGCAGGATACTTGGAGACCCCACTATCAGGACCCATGGTGCCAACAGATTCCTTTTTTATATCTTCTTTAGCCATAGACAAAGCAGCTTCATTCCGTTGAGATTGTTTTGTTCTTTCCCAAGCAAGTTTCCAAGCAGTTTCTCGTCGCTCATTTTCAGGTTTTCCCATCTCAAAGGAAGGATCATTTATAAAGTTTTGAAAAATATTTTCAATCTGTGTTCCCATTGTCTTAAATTCTCAGACCCACCTTTTGAAGATCCAGTTTATAAAGAACAGCTAATTTCTTTTTTTGGTTTCTAGTCCACAAATACCACACTCACAAATATTTATAACTTAAATACCCTCAGAACACATTCTAGAATGGTCGTAGAGTATGGTTGCTATCGTTTTATAGGAATTATACATGAATATTATTAACCAAGATAATCCCATGACTCATTAGCTGGTGTATATCCAAGTGGTCTTGTTTCCAGAAAAGAAATTTCTAAAGGAAGCTGTTTTGGGGCGAATAGTTCTGGTGAAATTTGCTCATCAGCCTTTTGTCTTGCCCAGACTTCTTTTTCAAGTTGCCCCATTGATTTAATTGTCATTAAGATTTGTTGCACGAATGCAATTTTTGCGGCAGGTGCAAGTCTAAAATAATCTGGGCCAGCTTCAACTTCAAGACTCTCCCAACGATTTTTTTCCTTATTAAAATCATCATCAATTTCTGCAATCATCATTTCTGCTTCTTCAAGAGAAACTGCAGGTCCTCTAGGATCAAGGCTTCTCTTATCAGCAGTGCCATTTTCCATGGCATCAAACCAACTGCAAAGTAAATCTCTTATTTCTATGATATTTTCAGCTTCCGCCCAAGCAAGTGCAGCATGCTCTCTATCATGTTGTCTCTGGGTTACTTCAGAATACATCCTATCAACTGAAATATTGGAATAAACGCCCATTTATGGTCTAATTCGTTTTGTAAGTCGATCCCATTGGGCAGGACATTCGTCCTCTCTGGGATTATAGCGCCTCATTGGTTCAACTCGTGGAGCAACACTTGGGCTTACCCGAGTCGGAACTTTTACAGGTGTTTCATTCAATGGCATCTTTCTCTCTCCAAGCAATAAATTTATCCTGTAGATCGCTTTCTGGAATATCATGCTCTTCAGAATCTTTGTACCCCATATCTGAGATAGTTTCTTGAGCTGCAAAGTCTCTTAGAAGCTTATGCACCTTCAATTTCAGACTCATTCCTACAGGTTCTTTTCCCATTACAGCAGAAGATTGAGCTAGCTCTCTAAGCATCCAAACTTCTTTTTCTTCAAAGTCAATTTCAGAAAGCTGTTTAGAACGCTCCTCGGCATTTAAAAACTTTCCTTCTTCATCTAATTGTAAAAGTGCACTACCAAGCTTCAATATAAAGCTTTTAGAAGCTCCAAGAACTGCAGCTGCGCTTCCTTTGCTGCGCAAACTTTCTGAACCAGAATCTTCAAGATCTAATTTTCCAGAGCGACTGTAATCAAGTCCGAGTAAGGAAACGGAGTCGTCACACCACACTATCTCATTGTAAGAAAGCAATATCTTCATTGCTATTCTCCCGTCATTTTTCCACTTGGGACTCCTCTGACGACCCCGTACACTCGGGGTGATTCCCCAACATTTGCATTCACAAAACTAATATTTGTAGTCACATTAATTGGAAAATCTTCCCAAAAATCTGTGCCCGCTCTTACAAATCTGCTTCCCCCATCAGTCGTGCTTGCAGTTCTATCCTCTGCAATATAAATATCTCTTGTATTGTGTAAGGTATATCCTCTGACTGCTTGAAGAAATTTTCGTCTTCGACTCCTTGAAGCATGAGCGGTTCCTTCCCACTCATAATTTAATCCCCTCGCCCCATCACAATAAGCTGATGCTGCAGACTGATTCAAAATCTCGACCTGCAAATCATCTACATAGAAAACTGTACCAAATTGTGTAATGGTTGTTAAATAAATTCTAAAATTTGCAGCAACCGTTGGCAGAGGATAAAATGCTACAGAACGTCCTGTCCAGTTTGCAGCTAAAGCAACTGACGTTCCATTTGCAAGAGTTACACCGCTAGAATCTGCAATAACAACTCTTACATTATTTCCACTTCCTGCATTATCATTGAAATACGCCGAGACCACAAGTATATAGTGTGCGTCTGGAGATCTAGAAAGTGCAGGCTCCAATGACCAATATGTACCTTCACCAGCAGCAGCATTGTTTGGGGTAATTCTTAAAGAATTTGTTGCTGATCTTGCAACAACTGCACTTTGAGCCAATGTGGCACCTGCAGCGGTATATCCAGTCGGGGGAGATCCAGTTTCCATGCTTGGATTTGTAATTAGATTTACAGTTGGAATTGGATCTGTAAGACTATACAAATTTTCAGCTGTTCCAGGCGTTGCAAGAGTAACATCGACAGGTGCAGCTTTGGTCCAAATGGATAAGCTTTCTCTTGTACTAGGAAGCTCTTTGTCCCAGATTGGCCAGGAGCCAGGAAAAATATCCCACGACATAATTTAAATTATCTCCTTACTTGATTCTTTATATATATATATTCCGAAATATCTCTGTCTATCAATGCAAGCCCTGTCGTCCTCTCCCGCCTCTCTTCATTGTCCGCTTGATTTCCAAGTAAAGAGACCCCATGCCACAGGCCAACAATATCCAGAACCCCAGGCCCATTGTTAGGTTCATGGGCAGGTCGTTGGCTGCTATGGCATTGTAGAGAGCAATGCCCCTGTACACGGCCCCATAGACGAAGGCCGCTCCGAGTATCAGGCGGCTCTTGCCATCAATTAGCCGGTAAATGCCGACCACAGAAGCAACGCAGATTAGGGTAAGCACTACGATTACGGTGTCTATGAAGATGGTCACGCTACACCTACTAGTATTTGTTCGAGGCGAGCTATTATGAGTACCACGGCTAACTGCTTGTCGGGAGAGAAGTCCGCCCCGTTACTGTCCAGATCATCGTGAAGCTCCTGCGCCTCGACCCGTGTCAGTGTGTGGGCCGCCATACGGCGTAGAAGATCGTCTCGATGTAGACTGTGTGGCGCAATAAGTTGATGTGTCACCTTATCCTCCACGATACGCCAGAATAGGCCCATCTTTGTTTCCAAGGCGGCCACCCTGATAGGTAACTCCTTCATCTCTGCAAGCATCGCTTCCATCTTCGCCAACTTGGTAACATACGTTGCAAACAGCCCTAGCAGAGACACAGTTGCCATGAAGATGGAAAGAATGTCGCCTACGGTGAAGGTCATTTACTTATTCCTTTCCAGGATTATGTCGGATCTTTATTCTTGGGGCAGCCCAATAAGACCACCATAAACCCAAAACAATAGTTACTAGAATTGCAGTGCTTACAGGTCCAAGAATTGGGGCGAGACTAGCAATTATTGAATCTAATGTTTGCATAATCTATCCTTCAGGAGAATTGATACTCGCCATCACTTACTCGCCTTTGATAAAAGACCCCACAAATTGTACAAGAATAATCAATCATTGATGCCTCATAATGCAATTCTTTTTCAATATCAATACATTTACAGTTGGGACACTGCGTTTTTGCAATATGTTCTGGGCAATTATAATTTTGGCCTGCAAAACCAATACATGTGCACTTGGATTGCTGTTCTGCCAATAAATCAATAACTTCTAATTTATCAACGAGGCCACCAGCTTTAGATATTCCCTCTGAGAGAACAATTGCAAAATCTGGAACTGGCATTTTAGGAAATCTTTTAATGTTTTTTATTCCTTTTCTCGACATTTATTACTCTTTAACTTTTAGGTTTATGAATCTTTCCAGTTGAAGGATCTGTCCATGGCATTGGTGTGTCCTTATGACTGGACACCATAGGACCAAAGGCCTTTGCAGAAGATTTTTTTCTTTTTTGGTTGATGTTTAACATCCCATTCATCCCTCTGCTCTACAGGCCACTCAATTTTATCTTTTCTAATCCCATATTCTTTTGTTAAGAAATTCATAAATTCTTCATAAATACTCATTGGTCAGCCATTTCCTCCTTTTTGATATAGAAAATGCAGGATTGCACCACTAAGAAATTCTCTTTCTCTTTTCAAAATCATTTTTTGATTTGTAATATCCGCATGAGCGGTGTGAGGTGGATGAAGGTGCAATCCTGCATCGAAAATATTCAGTTTTATTGTTCCGTTGGGACCCATTCTAAGTTAAAGTTCAAATATCCGACCAGGGTTAAAACAGCATGATTTGAAACTGTAAGTAATACATAGACATGTTGCCCTTCCAATAAATCCATTGTGGTGCCACCAACTAATGTTGCATCAAGAGCTGTATCTGCAGTTGGAGCAGCAGTCACTTGCCCAACAGTTAGTGCGGAGCTAAGTGCTGTATTAGTTCCGTCTGTATTAGCTTTTGAAACTGTAAAAGTAACTGTTCCGCCAGTATCCATTAGTACATATGGCGTCCCATTTGCATAAATTCTAAGCACCCTACTTGCACAAGGTGCAGTAAAAATTGGAATGACTGCTATTTCATTCTGTATTGCAGTTGCCATAATTCTATCAGGTGCAATATTATCACTTCTATTTAATGCAACAATTGCTTTTGCACTTGCAACATTTCGAAGACGCAAACCTTGCGCTTCCTGATATAGTGCCGTATCTCGCCAATCTTGAGTCTTAGTCATGTTAAATCATTTTCTCCTAAATCACTGTTCCACTGGAGTCCACTCTACATTAATTGTAACATAGGCGACGGCTGTATCAACTGCATGGTTTGAAACCACGACAGTTGTATAAACATGCTGCCCCTCTAACAAATCACTTGTAGTCCCTCCAGTTAAAACGTCATCAATTGCAGTATCTGCAGAAGGAACTGTCGCACTTCCAATCGTAATTCCAGCGCCAAGGGCAGTATTTCCAGCTCCAATAACTGCTTTTGAAGTTGTGGCAACAATGGTACCTCCAGCTGCCATATCTGCGAACGGTGTTCCATTCGCATAAATTCTTAATACTCTTGCAGCACAAGGTGCTGTAAAAATGGGAAATACTTCTGTTTCATTCTGAATTACATCCGCCATAATTCTATTTGGCGGAGTATTGTTTGTTCTTGCACCTGCAATACTAATCTGCACCGAATTTACATGTCTTGACCTCAGCCCCTGAGCACTTAAATAAAGTTCTGTGTCTCTCCAATCTTGTGTTTTAGCGTGTGCCATTTTCTATTTATTCCTCTTTATTATGAAAAAAATCACTGCTCTGTGGGGACCCATTCTACATTCAAAGTTACATAAGCAACTGCAGACTGTACAGTTGCCCCAACTACAACAGTTGTGAAAACATGTTGCCCCTCTAACAGATCCATTGTTGTGCCGCCAGTTAATACGTCATCAATTGCAGTGTTTAGTGTTGGCACAGTTGCACTTCCAATCGTAATTCCAGCACCCAATGCAACATCTGCACCGCCAATTACTGATTTAGAAGTTGTTGCAACTGTAGTTTCAGCCACACCATTATCAATAAAAGGAGTTCCATTCGCATAAATTCGAAGCACTCTTGCATTACAAGGGGCTGTAAAAATTGGAAATACTTCTGTATCTCCTTGAATCATGTCAGCCATAATCCTATTTGGTGCAGTATTGTTGGTTCTTGCTGCAGCCACACTAAAACTTACCGAGTTCACATGCCTTGCACGTAAACCCTGTGCACTTAAATAAAGTACGGTGTCTCTCCAATCCTGTGTTTTTGCCATTTTTATTTCGTATTTCCTCTTTTGTAAAATGGGGAGTATCAAGATTTCTCAATACTCCCCACTACATTTCCTCTAAATCAAATCCTATTGCTTTGATCTTCTAATTTACACGGCCAAGTCAAGTACCTTTGCCTGCCGATTAAAACCCGTGCATCGAAACTCCCCCATGGTATAAAGCAATCCCCTAACCACAAGAGCGCCCACTGCAAAATAGTCCCTGTTCTCAACATATTGGGTTGGTTGTGCAACTGCAATTTCCAAATAATCAGTATCAAGAACATAAACATTCTGTCCAAGAACTGCATCATCAGTTGCTACTGAAGCGGGTACATCAGGGTCTGTAAAAACTGGAATTCCCTGATATGTTGCAACTACAAAACCTGCTCTAGTTCCTGGGAAGGTTCTTTCAGAGCCAACTCCTACACTATACTCTTCCTGTCCCATATATCTCTGCATGGAGTTAAGCAGTCTCTCCATTCGATAATACTGGTCATGTCCCATCAGGATTAATTTTGGCTCTCCGCCACGTGTTCTAATATCTCGTATACAGTTATCAATATGTGTTAGAGATAAGTCTCTTGACACACCGTTATTGCCATCAACCCTTGCTGCTGCATTCCAGTCCCCAACAGAAGTCCTTGCAGCATAAGTTAGATCATAAGCTCTAACTCCGCCATCTAGGAAGGCTGCATTTGTGCTGCCTCCACCATATCTTACACCGTCATAGGAGACAATGTCATCAATACTTGTGAAACCTGCTCTACTATAAATTGCAGCAACATCTGTATCTGCAAATGCCGTACTACTAGCTAATGTTACTATTCCTGTATCAGTAGCCACACCTGATATCACCGAGCCGGTTATTCTAATCCAGTCTGTGGCATCATTATCCCATTGGCTTACTGCATCACCAACTTTAAAATGATGGGCAATTGATGCAGGCACCGTAAACGTAGTTGCAGCTCCAGTGCTGGTCACATAAGCTGTACCAGCTAGAAGCTCTTCATTTATTTCCTTTATGTGGTCAAGTTGGGCATTCTCCTGCTCCATTGCAAGTACATCACCCACACCACCTTCAAGGTTTGCAGTAAAGATTGACTTTACACTGGCACCGAAAGTTGTGCCCACAATTCTTGGCAAGCTTGCCACGGTCTGAATATCGGAGATATCCACGGTTGGCAGACTTCCCGTTTCGGTAATTGGCCGAGACCTTCCTGTTCCACGATCTGTACGAATACGCCAACCAGCTGTATTACCCCAAACCACTTTAGGAATTGCATTGTAGAACCGTGTTTGGTTGTTCAATGAATGCCACACTTTCCGCCCATAGGTGGCTGTAAAGATTCCGGTTGCAGTATCTACTGTAAAGTAGTTCTGCTTCATCATGTATTCAGGACCAAAGACCCTCTGATAGAGGCCTCTCTGTGCCTGAGCAAGATATTCACTTAAACTTGGATTTGCCATTTCTTAATTAATTCTCCTGTTTTTATCCAATTTGATAAATTATCAAATTAGCTTTTTGGTATTTCTCCAACACCTGCATCTTGTGCAAAGCGGAGTCTATTGATTTCTTGATAACTAAGTTTAGAAAGAGCCTCAATTGGATCTTCCTCATTCTTAGAGACAGCCTTTACGATTGGAGTCTCATCTGCACCCAATGTGCTCTTGTGAACACCTGTTGGCTTTTCCTGTTTGAAACCCATTGCACTTAGTTGTTTCTTGACTCTAAAATCTACTTCTCTGTCATTTACAGCTTTCTGGTTAACCACCATTTTCTTCAAATCTGCAATCTGTTTGCTAAGCATCTTCATTGTTGCAGCAGAAGGTGTCTCTTTTGCTTCATCCTCTTCCATTGGATACTCTGCACTCTCATTCTCATCTTTCATATCTTCTTCAACAGCAGGCACTTCCTCTTCTTCTGGTACAACTGGTTCAGCATGAGATGAAGCAGCCATATGATCATTTAGAATTGCAGTTGCATCGTGCTTCTGCATTGCTTGAATTGGCTGTTGCTGAGTCTTAATGTCTGTGTCAATTTTTACTGGAGTTTCAACATCTTCCTGTGCCACTCGTGGCCCCATTGGCCACTTGGCTCCAGCAGGCAATTTTAGATCCCCGCCGTTAACTTTCTTTGTCTTAGTTGCATCAACGTCCAAGCCCATCATTCCCTTTATCATTCCAAATACTTCGCCTGCAATCTCTTTTACGAGAACAGTCCGCTCTTCATCGTAAGCCTTTTTCATCTCTTCCTCTTCTCTCTCTTTCTTCTCATCTTCATCTTCCTCGTCTGCTTTTGAAAGTCTTGAATTCAAACCTTCAAGAGTTTCAGCAATTGCACCCCAAGCTAAAAGATTCGCTTCCTGACTTTTCTGCATGAATCCTAACATTTCATCGTTTAGATCACTCATTTGTTTGTAAATCTCCTATTTTATTCCCAACTATTTGGTTCTCTTCTTCAAGGATGGTCTTAGCCATGTCCGTCCTCAAAGAACAAAAAAAGATCCAGAGCATTTCTTTGCTACTGGATCTCTCTTCTACTAAGATAATTATATACTATTTTTGAAAATCAGTTCTTCCACATCCAAACAAGGCTATTTTCTCTTACAATTGAAGTCTAATTATTTAGACATAAATTCTAACAAATACTGAGCCTGCACTTTTGCATCGTCTAAAGCATTGTGTTTTGTGCCACTCATAGTCTTAATGAAATCTGAATAGTCTAATCCTTTCAAACTACCTAAAAATCTAATCGGCCTCAAACACATTTCGTCTCTATAAGACCACGGGCATTTCATTTTGAAAGATTCATAAGCACTTCGCAAAATCACTAAATCAAATGTAACTCCATTCGCCCAAATAGCATGTTCTTTTGCTGCTTTGTCCTCTACAATAAAATTAGACAGTAAAGTCAAAGCAGCATCTAAATCTTTTCGTGGTTCTGCAAAAAGTGCTTGCTGAGCTTCTTTACTTTGCTGTAACCACCATTCAACAGTTTGGGCATCAATTTTTCTGTTTGCTTTAACATTACTTTCTAGATTTACATTCACATAAAATTCTTTTGTTATGCCATTCACTTTATCAAATTGAACTGCACCAATTGCAACAATTGCCCCATCAGGAGATTTTCCAAAAGTTTCTATATCCGTCATTATCATTTGAATTTCCCTGTAATATTGTTTCTTAAATCTCCATGAATTTCACGATATTCCTTCTCGGCTGCAGAAATGATGGAATTGGCATCAGATAAATATCTTCGATCTTTGGTTGCATTGTTGAAGTTGTAACTTCATTAACAAGTTTAAACATTATAGAAGAAACATAGTTAGGAAGATCTACACCAACTCTTTCCAGCACTTCTAATGGAATCTGATACTGCTGATAGAAATATAATCTTTCACCTTTTGTGTTATCAAATCGTGTCGGTACACGAACTCTAATTACAATACTTTGCCATTCTGAAGTATAAGAGGAGACATATTTTAGCCAGCCATCAAGGACAGGTCTAATCTCCACCCACTTCTCAACACACTTTCTAACCTCGTCAATTTTATCCATATAGACCCTTTATATCCTTCTCTTGATCTTCTTTGGTATAATTTTCAATCTTTTTCCCAGCATTAACTGCTGAAATGAAATTCTTAGAAACAGTTTCTATTTCTGCGGCATTCATTTTAATTGCTTTGCTGCTAAGTGTTCCACAAGTTAGACATGCAATTGTTAAACCTTTAAAAGCTGCAGTCCCACATCCTGGACAGGCAATAATCTTTCTCATGTTTTTCTCATGTAACTATATCCCTTAATCTTATATCCTTTTTCTGCAATCAATTGTGCAATTTCTTCAGCCAGCTGTGGAGTAATATCTTCCATTTCAAATGTTAAAGATGCTGATTTGGTGCTCCTAGTTTGGCCAGAAGAGGGACTGCCGAAAAACTGTTCAAATAAATCATTAGGGAAGGGACTAATAAAGGGAGATTCTCTTTGTTTTGCTGGTTGAGGTTTGATCAATAAATTATATGCTCGGTTAATCTGCTTAAATGTCTCTCCTGCATCAGGTTCTTTATTAATGTCTGGATGCCATTGTTTTGCGAGTTTTCGATATGTAGCTTTAATCTCTTCTTCAGAAGCAGTATTTTGCAAACCTAGAATTTGAAAGGCTTCTAGAGAATTCATTTAGACATCCTACTCTCTTTATTCCATTTCTCTTGCTCTAAAAGAAATTTACGCAGCAAAGACATCAGTTCTCTTGCAGACCCAGAAGAAATATTTCCTTCATCCCAATGCCCATAACTAAATTTGCTTCTTTTGCCAAAAACATACAGCAAACCATAGTAAACTCGTTTCCACCAAGGATGCCTTTGATTCAATTGCACAGAAACATAAAGTTCAGGTGGTCCCCAATTTGGAATATTATCTTCAGTTGGCAGCAGCATAAATTGCATTGTATGAGATGTATCAGAGCAATCACAATATGTAGTTAGTCTGTCTTTCATTCTAATTCCTTTTCTAGCAATCTTAGTTTCTACAAATCAACTTCATATCAATTTTAAACTTACTTGAATCTTCCCACCAAGAAGCATCATACCATGTCCCCTCTTGATTCATCTTTTCACGAATGCAGCAAAAACAAATTGCGCTTGGTTTGCTAAAAGAAGGATCTAAAACAATCATTTGATTGTAAAAATATGTTCCATTCCAAGCCCATTCACCGCAACTTGAACACACTACGAAAACTACTTCAGCAATTTGCATATTTTATCTAGACACTAGAAAAGTTATAGCTACACCCAAAGTAAAACAAAATGCCCCACTGAGTAAAATCCAATCCTGACGAATAATTAGTTGATTTCTTATATATTCCCATTCATCAAGTGTTAAAGATGCTCTTTTTACTGGAATTTCATTTCCGCTTTTAAATTTAAGATCAATTTCTTTTAATTTATTCATTAGAAAATTCCTCTTGCGCTGCTTTTAGAGCAGCCTTTTTCTTTTTTCTTTTCCATGCCCACATTTTTTCTTTATAACTCATATTTTGTTCTTGAATGGAATTTGTAAAATCTCTGGTTGTGCTACATTTTTTACAAATTCCATTACTATTTGCCCCATTAGGAGGTTCAATAAGCCAATAATGCTTACAAATGCCTTCAAAATCTTCAATCTCTTTTAACATTGTGACTTGTTTTTTCATTTAGATCTCTAACTCTTTCAAAAATTCCAGAAGTTCTCTTGTTTGGGTTAAAGACAAAGAAACACCATGAAATCCTGAAGGAGTAGAATCAGCAGGCAAATGGTCTAAATTATCATTAAGTGAAATTCTGATGAACTCTTCATTTGTTCTTGGTTCGAGTTTTGTTACAGAAAACTACCTCTTTCAATTTTGCTTAGCCCAAACAATGTTTTTGTTTCTAAATTGAAAAAAAATCTCTTTCCATCTATTTCCTATTTCTCCTGCAAACAATAATAAATACAAAAATACTCCGCCAAAAATGATGATTGAAGTTTTCTTTTCCTTTTCTCTTTCAGAGTTGAATAATTTTTAAGAGGGTCTAAATACAGACTTCAATTATTATACTCAAAATTTTAGAAAAATGAGTAAAAGCATAGATATAAGAAAAAGCAATATTTTATGAGTTTTAGACAAAAGCGTTACTTTTTGTTTTTTCTAGATGCTTTTCCAGTAGATTAATATAATTCATACAGGCATCACATTCCATAGTATGAATAATTTCTTTTTCTTGCAATAGTTCAACAGAGCCTAAAACATCTTCTCTCTCTCTCTTCTAACATTAAATACTGTTTTTTCATTTTTTCTCTTCTTTAGGTTTCTTTCAAATCTTATTCTGCAAAAAGTTATTTTATCATCTCTAGCTCGGATTTTCATTCATTCCGGAAAAGAAATGTTTTAATTTCTTCAGGAGTTGAACTCTTGAGAAATTTCAATTGAAGTAAAAAAATATTCCAAGCAGTAACAAACATTATCAAAAACAGCAATAAACATTTTTTGAGATTCACTTGTTTCTCAAAGAATTCTATATTAAATAGGTGAGCAAAGACACACAATCTTGAATAAGAATTTTGTTTGATAAACTTAATTCATTAGAAAACTTTAAATAGAAAATAAAATCTTAATTCAGAATCTTGTTTATAAAAACTTAATTCACTTTGTTCGTGAACGAACATATTTATATTAAGATATACCTATTATATTAAAAAAATTAGAAAAATGATTCACATCGTAGATATAAAAAAATATGACTTTTTAGCAGTTTCTTTTTTTGCGTGCTATTTTTTCTAGGTTTCAGATACAGGATCTTATTTTGGCTCAGCTCTCTTGAATCCTTCAGGGCAAAGAAGAATGGAGTCTGCACAATCTCTCCATACTGAAATATCATTCTGAAGACTATTTATCACAGTATCAAAATCTGGTCCAACCGCTAAACTTCCTTGCTCCAAAAAAATTTTTCCATCCTTAATTTCAGCACATAATTGGGTCTCTCCAAATTTTATATATGATCCTTCAAACCATCCATCCATCATAAAATCTCCAGTTACACATCCTTTTTCGGGGAGAGGGGCGGGTGTTGGAATAATTATAGAAGAAGCGCCTATATCAAAACCTTTGCTAAAAGATTTTTCTTTTTCAAGATTTATCCATTTTGAGGCCAAAAATAGAATCAAGATGAAAAGAACGCTATAAGTTAAAAGTCTTAAAAAAGATTGTCGCACCCTTCTATTATATATCTATTCCACATCCCAGTCTGGTCAATCATGGTCTGCTTCCTTTCCATGGCCCTTGCACATAGGGCCAGAATTGACTAGTAAGTAGAAGGTCTGTGCGATTATGGGCATTCCCCACACTTGACCAGTCAGTTACATCGGTAGAGTGTGCACAACAAAGCCATTGCCTTGTCGCACCCATGCCCACTGCAACGCAAAAACAGCAATGCTTTTGAGCGGCTTCAGCTTCCTCCATCGGGCATCCAGACGCATGACGTTCTGCCTCGCCGTACTTCCACATCCAAAAGCATAAGCCACAGTGATACCAGTGCCCGGCGGATGGGCTGCCTCTATCATAGAAGTCCGTGATGACTCTGCGTCTCACTTCGGCTAGGCGTTCAGCTAGTGTGGACATCAACTATCTCCTTAAATGAACCACTGCACCAGGGTCTCGGAGACCCTACACCTCGTCTCCCAAAGTAAGGACATAAGGAGATGGTCCCGTGGGTTCCAGACCTTGCTGATGATCAGCAGGATGTCTTGTGGCGAGAGGTAGGTAATCATTGGTGACTATCCCTTGACATACTATAATTTTCATGCTAGATCTGGCATGGTTCCCTGCTAACACTTACAATCCTCCCAATCCTCCCGACATCTCTTGAGGGATCTCCCACAAGCCAAGCATCCCCTTGCATGGAATCGGTTCTAGTTGCTCAATATTGGTCAGTATCCAAGCAAAGCGTCTGGGGGCATAGTCACCATAGCCTCGTTCCTCCTCCACTTTAGAACAGGCATCGCTGTCCCGCTAATAAGCATCACGGAATACCTGAGCCTGATCACGGCGATGCTGTTCTGGCTATGAGGGGGTTCTAGCGGACGAGATTGACGACGATGTTGTCATCGCCGACGAGGATATTTTTGCTCCCAATCACCGACCACTCCCGCATAGCTACGTCGCGCTCCACCTCCCAATTCCAAAAGAAATCTCCATCTCACCCTAGAGCGGGCCACGTGGTTTCCGTAGTCGTTGAAACTCCTCCCATGCCACGATGCTCACAAAGATGCTGGTCAGCAGAATTAGCCAAGGCTCCAAGTACGTCTCAATCCACCATCTCGGTTCTAACGGGATATGCTTGTAGGCGACTAGCCACCATACCCACCACGTACCAGCAAGCCCGCCTAGCCCAAGCAGCAGGGCAACTAGTCTAGCCATCTCTCCCTCTCCATACTATCCGCCAAGTAGACGGCTATCTCCCGCTCCGCCGTTCTGCTGCGAGAAAGATTGTCCTAGCGTCAGCAGCGATTTTGACTGCATGTTGCAAATCTGGGGCATACACAGCCGAAACAATTATATGCGCACGGTTTTTCGGCTTTATCTCCTTTAGCATATACCAACGGGCATCTGCTGGGACAAGCCGCACCTCCGCCTTGCCGTATAATTGCGGTTCGTATGGGATAGGGGTGAAATGCTCTGAGAATAAAACGTTCCCATCCCTGTCAAATATCAACCGCCATCCAGGATAGGATGGGCCAGTATCGTTTTCATCGTCAAGGACATAAACCTCAATCCGGCTTTCTTCCTCTGGATTTTGGGCTACATAGGTCTGCGCCCTTTCAATCGTGCTAAATACTGGCCCCCAGCCTTGGTCAGAATACGACCCAGTGTGAATTGCATAAATCCTTGTCATATCTCCCTCACCACCGCCAGGGCGTAGGCGGGATTAGGGAGACGATGTTCTCCCCCAGGGCGCTCCGCCGTCTACTTGGCCTACCCTTCAAGAGTGCAACCCAGGCAGCTTCCATCAACTCTTCTGAGAGTGGCGGCTCCTTAGTCAAGTTATCACAACGGTCAGCAAGCGCCCGTAGCATTTCCTTATGAAGATACTCATTGCGAGCAAGCGCAAGCAAGTCCTCCAGGTTTACCTCCGCCAGTATCCGCCCACGCCCTCGGCACAACTTGTGGGGCGTCCCGGCGTGCTGAAACGGCAAATCTTCTACGGTTAGGATGCCATTATGACACTCTTCTGTTGGGCACATCTTGCTTAGGCTTGGGTAGAGTAGACCTGTACCTTTACAAGGACAGGTCTCTGCCGCCAAGAATCCTTCTAGCTCCACCGTGAGCAAACAGCCATAGCCGTTGCCATTACACAGCAGCCACGTCACCTGCTCCTGGTCAGTTAGCTTAGGTCGTTTCATTCTCGCTCCTCCCAACTTGTCCACACTACAAGGGCGATTACTACAAAGACTGACCATGCCAGTAGTGCTACCACTACAACGGGGAGAGTGACCACAGAGCAAAGAAAGTCCTTCATGTTTGCTCCTTCAACCAGTCCCGCACCAGCAGGCTTGCTTCTATGGCATTAAGACGGAATGTTCCCCAAAGTTGGGGCACGCCTGCTGTGTACAACGCATCCTCCCAAGCGCCCCGCAACGCCCCATTGTTTGCCTGCTCCCAGTAGGTGAAGCGAGTGATGTAGCCCGTAGAATCGCAGTCAGCGTGGGAATAGCCTTCTCTATAATGGTACCAGCGTACAGGACAGATCTCCCTCACCACCGCCAGGATGCCAGCGTAGGCGGGATTAGGGAGACGATGTTCTCCCCCAGGGCGCTCCGCCAACTCTCTTATCTCTCGTAGGATGCTAGCTAGGGTCTGTGTTTCAGACATTAGTTCCCCCTTCTTTCTCCATCTCCATCCTTGCTATTTTCGCTTTTGCGTTAGAGACTACTCGCACAATCTTTCCAAGCTGCAACCAGACTAAGAGAAACTCCTCCTCGGTCAGATAGGCGATATCGCTCTGTGCCAGTATCCAAACGGCAGAACTATAAGGCATTAGCTTTCCCTCCAGTCCCAACTCTGCTATTCTAGCTCCCCATATTAGAGCTAATAATCAAACCTTTTAAGGTGTAGATTCGCAACGTCTCTTTTGCGCCACAGACAGTTCCTAATTTCATCTTCTTCAATTTAAGATTATTATAATCTAATGCAAAGAAAAAGTAAAAATTTATTTATCCTCTTTCTGAGCCGCAGTCAGTCCAAGAGCGGAGAGGTTAGCTATCTTCTGGCATGGTAATGGCCTTGTCAAAGACAGCATTGGCCTTGTCCCAGTTAGCATAGGCCTTTTCCAGGAGTTCCTTCTTGGTTGCGATGGCTATCATATGCCTACCCCCTTTTCCGTGGCTGCGATGGCGGCTCGGAGCTTCGAGATAGTGCTCGGCAACCGACGGTCATTAGGCAAAGGGTAATCATGCAGACTATGATGGTAGCTTATGAGTAACAGGTATGCTGCCTTTGCCGCTTCCAGGAGCGCAGCATCCTCGGCCTTGGCTCGGAGATAGCCGTCTATCGCTCCACTCAGATACGTCAGGTTATGTATGTGGTAGACATAGGGCGAGGATAACGTAGCCTCTATTAGCTGGAACTCGGCATTGTACGGTGTGGCGCTCATGCTGTCCTCCTTACCGCAGCCTGGCCCTGGGCGACCACGTCGGGCCACCGTTCATACATCTCTTTATAGTGACTTATGACGGACACGGGCGACCATCCTAAGTATCTGCTTGCTCCCCACATATTTGTCTTGCCTGACCGTTGAAGTTCAACGTAATCAGTGAACATCTCCTTAGTCACGCCATAGATTTCGTCCTGGTCGCCATCGAATCTTGGGTTAGTCATGCTGCCACCTCCTCTCTAAGCATTTCCAACAACCGCTCTGTCTGCCATTGGCGTTCCGCAGCCCACGTCGCAGCCCCCGCAGGCCACGCCGCATCCCCCGCAGCCCCCGCCGCATCCCACGCCGCAGCCCACGCCGCAGCCCACGTCGCATTCCCCGCAGGCCACGCGTCCGACGCAGCCCACGCCGCAGCCCACGTCGCAGCCCACGTCGCATTCCCCGCAGGCCACGCGGCCGACGCAGCCCACGCCGCAGCCCCCGCCGCAGCCCAGGCCGCATCCCCCGCAG